>JAABVA010000680.1_pt1 | contig 40902 bp, 47 predicted proteins | sample 5560331 | NCBI WGS metagenome assembly JAABVA01 (sample SAMN12812661, study PRJNA571458) | rock metagenome | isolation source: Antarctica rocks | place: Antarctica: Victoria Land, Mt New Zealand sud | collected 2016-01-07 | reverse complement strand
GAGATGACAGCTTTCTCAGCTTCGACTGAAGCATCGATGAGTAGAAGTGAAACTCTTCTATTGACAGTGCTTCTAAGCAGGCGAGTTGTTCGAGACTCAACTGACTCGACGTCGCGTGTCATGATGAAAGAAGATAGAAGTTGTTGAGGTAAGAGTAGATGAGAGGTTGATGTTTTGAATTGATGTTTTTTGATGAGTAATTCAAAGAATCTCTTGTGAATTTCAGGTAATAATTGAGTGCTTTATTCGAAGAATTTCTTGCGGATAGAATGGTGAAAATGAGTGTAGAATCGAAGAATTTCTTGCGATCTAAAATGGTGGTGCAAATTTGAAGAATTCCTTGCAAATTTTCCTTACTGAATAGATTGTTTCGTATCGTCTATTCGTCGATAGCAGAATAGTAGATGGTGAGCATTTATCTAATGTTAGAGGTCTGTCTAGAGCGAGTTAGATAGAAGTATCATTTAACTAGAAGATAAATGCTAAGAAAGAAAGATAGCTACGGGAAAGAAGCTGGCTACATATGTGTGTTCCTCAGCCGACGCTAGGCCCAATAGGGACTAGTCAAGGTGACGGAGCGAGAATAGGCCTGGTAAGGCTAGAAGGCTGAGCCTGGCAAGGCTAGAATCGTGACACAAATGATGTTAAAACATTGCGTGATCAGAAAAGTCATCATGCAGAGTTTTCATTCATGCAACAACATCTCTTCTAACAGTCACAATTGATCTATGAAGAAGATTAATGACATGTCAATGTCAGTAAGAGATGAGAAGATACTACTAGTGAAAAAGACAATTCAGATGAAGAGTTTACAAATTATGATTACAAGTAATCAAAGAATTTGCAACTCGTTGACTGCGTTGATATCAAAACATCTTTATTACATTGACAGTATTATCAAGTAATTGATGAAAAAATATCAGATAAAATAATCATCTCAAGTATTAAGAGTCATGATTACAGTGCTTGAAGAAGTAGTGACTAGTTGATCACGCTGATATATTGAAAGAGCTTGAACTTATCTTCTTTACTTGATATCAAGTCATTTATTTATTCACATGAAAAATTGAGAGCTCAAGAAAATAATCAGAATGCATTCTCTTTCATTGATCAAAATTTATTATCAAACGATTGTGATTGCACATTTATACTAACAATTCATTCAACGTTTACATGACATAAGTCAAATCAAGAGAAGAAAAGAATTACTCAATACATTCACACTTTATCTTCTCATTGTGTGCATCTCTCTTTCATCACATATTTCTCTGCTCAATGAATGACAATCATTGAGTAAGAGAACACAGCTCTATGTATGTTACAATCATGAGCATCATGAATGCAAAGAAAACATCTTTTATCTTTGAATCGAGAATTAAATTGAAACATCATTGTATAGAATATCATCAATGAAGAGCAGAGCAAAGATGATGTGTCATAATCAAACAGCACAGATGCTCTCATCAAGAGTTTACTTGAGCATCACATGCTGAATAGAAGCTATAGATTCATTACTTGATAGCACAGTGTCAATCTTATTGTTTCAACTGCGCAAAGCAGTTGTATAGATGATAAGTGATTTTCTTTCTCAGAGAGTTTTGTTTACTCAATATAAATAGCATAGAGTTTCTCATAAGTCAAGTTTAAATCAATGTCATAAGAATGTATGAATTACAATCATAATCATTTAAAGTCAAGAATTAAACTTATTCATTATTTATATTGAAAGTCAAAGCAAAGTTTCTTCAATTCTTCAATAATTAAGCTTTTCATGTTATAAGTATCTGACTCACATACTCATCATTTGAGCTTAATAACTATGAATAATTAATTCTTCAAAAGTCTGAAAATCATTCAATTGAATGATATAAAAATAATAAGTTTAAGAATATTCAAAAACATTTTAGAAAAATGAATTACTTAAACTATTTAAAGACAGAGCACATCATCAACATGATGCTTACGCTTCATTCTGATCATCAAGAACAGATGAGAAGCATCATTGATGTGATGTTGATGAGTGAATGAGAAGTGATTATTACTATCTCGCAGAAGAATTCAGTCAAGACAAAAGATATACAGAAGAAATTACACAAGCTGCAAGTACTTTATGAGCTCAACGAACGTAGAAACAACAAGCTGATGCTCTGAGAAGAGATGAAAAGTTTGACAAAGATGATAGAAAAGCTGATGCATCAACGCGTCATTGTGTTAACTGTCAATCAGCGCATGAAGAGTCAGCTGAAGAGATTGAAAAAGATAATGAGCAAACTTGAAAAAAAGTTCATGAAGAAAAGAGAATATGTTGACAGCTGAGCAAAGAGAGCGAGCGTGAAGTTAACGACATTATTTGAAAGTCATCTTGTATTCAACGTCAACATATCATCATCAGTGCAAAATCATTGTGAGAAATTTGAAGTAAAGATCTTCATCAAAGAGAAAGAAGAAATAAAGAGAATCATGATGATAACAACGAAAAACATAGTGAAATGAATGAGAAAGATTAATGTCAATGAGACGTTGTTGACGCGCAAGAACATAGAGATGATGAAGAAATAATTAAAATTGTTGATATTTCAAGTCAAGATGAAAAGCAGCAAGAAAACATTGAAGAAAAATGATTTTTGAATCAAAAAGATATTGTTGAATGCATGTCTGCATGAAGTCAGTTTTGAAGTAGTGATACATGAGATTAAAGTCGAAGAAATGTTTAAGAACATAAAGAAGAAAGAGATGAAAGCACTCATCAAGATCAACAAAAACATACATTCAGAAATGATGATCAAGAAGATTGAGTGACTCACAAAGAAGAATGAGCAGAAGAGATACATCTTGCTGATGATACACGTAGTCAGTGCTGAGATGATAAACAAGCTGATCAATAAGAAAGTATATCATGAGATCAACATAAAGATCACACAGTTCTACGACTTGAGCTGCAGAGTGCATCAATGTCTAAAGTGTCAAAAATATGATCACAAAATGTATGAATGCAAAAACAAGCAAAAATGTATTTACTGCATGCTGAATCATCACTTGAAGCACTGTTTTCACAAACAGACTTAGAACATGTGAAAATGTAAAGCATGTTGAGACACACATAAAGTCTTTGACTCTCAATGTCATAAATGACAAGCTGAAAAAGAAAGAATAAAGAGAGTCACAAAACACAGATCTTTATATCATGTCATACAAAAGCAGAAAGAACACAAAACAGCAATGTTAAAAACATTCACAGAAACATCTATCAGTCTGAAATTGTTGATGAACAACGACTTGAAGAGAAAGCAGAGACGCTCAATGAATGAAAGTCATCTGCTCAGCATAATCATCACATCAGAAAACATTATACTGAATCACTTGATCAAGAAGTCAAGATCAAATAAATTGAAGTCAACATCAATCACATTATTATCAATGTTATCTTCTGTTAAAAATCTTACAAATGAAGTAAGTGCTTTTCAAACACTCAAGAGAATATTAAACAGTCTGAAATGTAAATTTTAATGTCTCAGCAAAAGAAGCTTTGAATACTACAGTACAACGTTCACAAGTTCAGAAACAAGATGATAATAATGTTACTACATAAGAAAAAGATAAAGAACTATGACATTCTGATTCTTCAAGAACTCTGATGATTTGATGACATTTTCAGAGCATACTGCTCAGCAATTGTCAACTTTACGCTGAAGAATAATGAAGATAGAATCTGTTTCTACATAAACAAGAAAATCGACAGCAACATCTGATATTCAACATGACACTTTAAAGATGTAAACACAATTATGTTATAAACATTAACAGATGATGCACAGACGACTCAGAAAGCTATACACATTCATGAAGCATACAATTTGTCACTCAGAGATCATGAAATCATTCATGAAAAAGAAAATCTTTCAGACATTGAAAAGACGCTGCACATGTCGAGAGAAAGCATTCTTGTAGAAGACTTCAATTTGCATTACTTCACATGAGAAGAATCATTCTACTCAAGACAACATTTATTGTTGAATGAGTTAATTGAAATGATCACAAACATCAATGCATCACTAGCATTATCTTAAGACATAATTACGAGAAATTATCAAGAATCTCAAATGACAATAAATTTAATCTTCACGACAGAAAACATCACAAACAGATTGATACAATGTAAAATCAATGAAGAAATGAAAAACTTTTCAGATCATTTATTGATACAGACAGTAATAAATCTTAGAGTCTGCAAAGAGTCAGCGCAAAGATCACGTTGCAACTGAAAGATAATGAATGAAGAGAAATTCATTAATACTCTGAGAGAACAGATATCAGAATCACTGTCAAATCAAAAAATGAAGCATCAGTGCATAAATGAATACATGAAGCAACTGCTGAATGCACTGAGAAAGATCATCGAGATTTTCATTCTTTGAGCGAGATCACATGAAATGATCAAAGCAGAATGAACGAAGAAGTGTACAAAAATCATCAAGAGCATGCAATGAATGAGAAAAGATTGTCAAATCATCAATGATTGAATAGAGTTCATTCAAGCATGTGATAAAAAGAGCAAGATTATCAGAAAACAGAAGCGCAATGAATATTGAAAGATCATGCAGAATGTCGAGCAATTCTCAAGAAAACTGTTTCAAATTCTAAAATGAGCAAGAAATGCAATCACAGACACACTCACTTAAGTAACAATTCTCTCACTGACAAAGTCAGAATGTTTTGACATCATCATAACAACACAGAATAAAGTGAAGATGATGTTTCAAACTCACTTTTCATCATCTTCAGAAATTTTTATGCTGAACACAATAAACTTCAAGTACTCGCTCTTGACTGAAGATGATGCTTCATTGACACATCATGAAATTAAGAAAGTCATCTACAAAGCGACATCTGACAAAATGTCAAAACACACAAGATACATAAATAAAATAATGTGCAGACTCGTTGACAACACATCAGAATAAATATGCTCTCTCTTTGAAAGATGTTTACAAAAGAGAATATAATTAACTCAGTTTAAAAGCGCAGTCATAATAGTGATGTGAAAGTCAGACAAGAAAGATTACTTCAATGCAAAAATATATAAATTAATTGTGCTATTTAATACATTGAGCAAAATATTGAAGTTCATCGTATTTGAATGTTTGTGAAATATCATAGAAGCTTGCGACTCAATATTGAACATTCAGATGAGAGCTTGCAAGCACAGATCAATAGATACAACTTTGCAACTAATTACAGAAAAGAAATATACTGTGTGAAGTGACATGAGAAGAAGAGTAGTATCACTGCTGAATCTAAATGAGAAGAATGCATTTGATAATGTGATGCACAGCAGACTCTTACATGACATGAAGAAGAGAAAAGTTTTTAGACTGCTTCTCGAGTTTGTGAAGAACTTTCTGAAAGATCAACACATCACGATCACAATTGATGATTACATGATGATGAAATGCAGCATGAATGTCAATATATCACAAGACTTTTTGTTATCATCGATATTATATCTGTTTTACAATGCGAACTTGTTAGAAGCATATAATGACATCAAGCTGAAAACTAACTTCACAAACTTCATGAATGATGTTAATATCTTGATATACGAAGAATTTATAAAATGTAACTGCAGAGTTCTTAGCAAGATTTATGATAGATGTGAACAGTGATCAAAAACGCATGACATCAAATTCTCAATGACAAAGTATAAGTTGATTCACTTTACAAGAACTTCTAAATGATTCAATATAAAAGTTGATGTAAAGCTGATAAAACATCAGATTGACTTGAAATCAAATATCAGAGTCTTGAAAGTTCAACTGAATTTCAAGCTGAAATGAGTGATTTACATGCATCATGTTGAAGCAAAACTAGTGATTAAACAAAAGATCATGCTGACAATCATCAAGTTTACTTGAGACTCATCAATGATGACGAGTAAGTAAATATACTTTGCGATGATGCACTCTCTGCTTAGTCACGAAGTCATCATATGATATACATCACAGAAAGTGAAAGATCATCAAAAGAGTTTGAATGTTAAGCTGAGATCAATGCAAGAAAGAACATTGCAACAGATCATCAATGTTTATCATGTGATATCAACAAAGATTCTACAGATGAAAATAAACACGACATCAATAAATATTCACTTATAAAAGCTGATACAAAGATCAATAATAAACATGAACTCTTGAAAATTAGACGAAGTTATCAAGATGATAATGCGTTGAATTTGTAACGACTTGATATTCAAAAGAGATTGAAAATCAAAGCTGCATAAGACATCTCTACAGTTGAAGTGAAAGTGAATGAAAGAAACACTTGAATAAATGAAGATGAATTGAAATCATCTTTACACAGCGACTTTCTGATCAGAGTTATTGAAGATAGTTATAGTTGCAAACAAGAAAATGTCAATTAGACAATACAATCTCGACACATTCACATTGAAGTGAAGAGTTTACTCAAATGATAGCGACAGCAAAGATGATGTTACAGTGATTGCAATGAGAATGAACTGAGAGTTAATTAAGAGATTGAGAAGATCGACTTTAGTCATCACTCATCATGATGAGCTGAAAGAATTAGTCGCAAGAATGAAACATCTTGCAGACGTAGCAATAATGAATCAAGAGTGTCATGAAAAGATATACAAAATATATAATGATAGTCAGATCTTTCTGAAAGCAGTGAAAGTCATAACATCAACAAAAGATCAGACACGTCTGTGATGAATTCAGACTGCACATGAGAACATTTAATCTTAAGAAGTCACGCTGAAGTTACATTGAATGACAAAACATGCAGAAGTGCTTGAAAATGAAGCAGCAAACAAGATGACTGACGATGCACATAAGTTGTCTCTATCACTGATCAAGCATCAACGCACTGAGATGACAACATGATTGATGCTCATACAGAAACAGATCAAACAAACATGAACAGTAGTCTGAAGAAAGAAATTCAACGCAGTTCATTTTCAATATTTGACATCAAAGATGACTTATCAACATTTGTGTCTACACAGAAGTCATGCAAAGTCTCACAGTGCATTACTGATGCAGCTATGCATGAGAAAAATTGACTTCAATCAATTTCTACATGAGAGACGAGTACTTGATATTGCTATGACAATGTGCAAGTGCAACAAAGATCAAATGTTGATTAAGCACATTTTATTAACATGTTTTAAATGAAAGATAAAATGAAAGATGATGCAACATGAAAAGAACATCACGAACTTGAGAAAGCTTCTAAAAATCATAAGCATGATGACAATGATCATTTGAATGATATTCTCGACATGAATACTGTATCAATTTCAGACTGTGACATCATTAAAGAATTAGATGAAAGAGAGAGAAAGTAAAAAAGAAACAAGCTCATAAAGTTCTTGCATTGAAAACAGTTACAGTATAGAGTGCAGAGAAAAGCGATAGTAGATACAAAAAGAGCGCTACGCTAGCGCAGCGTTCGCTACATTATATAAAATCTTGCATAGATTCATAATGAGTGTTAAATCGAGTAAGAATAAAAAAAAAAGAATGATACAAACTTAATGTCATTTATTTATCACATACTGCAATGTTGAAACATCTGATAACTTGATATTATCTTAATGAATCTTGTGAATTAGTTGCAGCATATTCAGACGAAGATGTCATAAATCAAGCTCAAACAATAATCAGTCAAAGCAATTAAATGATTGTTTCAATATGTTGCAACGTAATTTTTTAATGAAACAAATGCAAGATTAAGTCTTGAAATTCTTGTATATGAGTTGCAGTACATGATGAAAGATGAAATCATTCACTTTCAAATTGAATTGATGCATATAAATATTCTCAATGATTTTGATATTGTTGAATGTTGTACTTTCGTTCTTCATGATTGATTTCAAAGAAACAACTTTCATTTTTTCAGATTTAAGTTTTTATAATGTAAGCATTGCTGTGATTCAGAAATATTGAATGTCATCACTAAGCAAAACATTCAATATGTAAAGTGCTTGAATGATAAACTTTATGTGATGAAAACAAATCTGAAATAGTAAAATAATTAACTCTGCTGTTTGAAAGTCAACTTGCAAAAGAATGTACTTTGTAATTCATGTTTTCAAGCAGTAAATGCTTGATAATCTTTGCTGATGACAGTAAACTGCTACTGAGATGTCACATATATTATTTCATGAGTTCATTATTGAACTTACAATCAGAAATAATGAGACAGAATGTGATTGATCTGAAAACTCATTGATCATTCACTCACATTTACTCTCTGTAAATTCAAGATTATTGTACGTGAAAATATCATTAAAAACTTGATTTATCACTTGAACTCTTCTTTCAGCTTCAATAATTAATGTTTTCATTCATCATTGAAGTGTGATGTAGAATGCTATGAGTTTAAGCTGATATAATATATTTAAAACTTGATATCTTACACTTTCTTGATACAGATAAAGTTTCATTACAGTCTGAAGATTGATGAATCAATTGAATTGCATTATATGAGTAAGAATGATGAATATAATTACAACATATCATATGAAAGAATAATTCATCGCTATTGTTAATGACTTTCATGATTATGTTTTCTGATAAACAACTTCAATAAGTTTAAATCATTGAGAAGTCAGCAGCTCAATAATGAGCACAGTTTGTTTGATTAAATTCAACGATTCAAGCTTTGTCATTTTGATGAGCGATTGAAATGATTCAAAGACATCATGTTTTGTCAAAGTTTTAATTTCTTGTCAAAGTATTTTTGCAATTTAATTTCAATCTCATTTTGAAAACAAAGTATCTCTTCTATTAATTTCAATAACTTGCAAGAAATTTTCATAATTTGACAAATCAACATAAGCAAAGTTCAAAAACTAATCATGCACTTTGCACATAATATGTCAATGACGATTCTTGCATAAAGTGAATAGAAAGCTTCGTACAGATTATTTCATTTCTTGAAGTTTCTTTATTATTAATTGAAGTTTTTCATACTGCATGCATTGATGTTAACGTTTTCAACTTCGTCTGCTAAAGAACATAATGATAAAGAGTGAATCAAATGCAATGAAGAAAGCATCATTGATTTCTGAGAATAATTAATGCAAGTGTTTGACTGACTTCGTCTGATTATGCTGCTTTGAAGAGATTGCAAAATCTGATTGACTTGAGCTTGTTGACAAAATGATCAATGAGCTTGTTGACAATGTCATTGAGAATAAAGAAAATTTCTTTGATGATGTTACTATCTGAACTGCTTAATCTTTATGATGATGAGTATTAATTATTGTTAATGTTGTTGATTGATGATAAAACTGCATGACGCGATTTTGTCTTACATCAATTAAGTTTATTATTTCAACTAAATACAATAATGAAGAGATTCAAAGTTTTAATCAACACTACTTTAACAATGTTAAGAGTTATAATAACTATCAAAATCATAATACAATTGTTTCGTCAGCTTAATTCTTTTAAAAATCATTTTGAAAGCATGCAATGCATTCAATTAAATGTTGTTGATTGATGATAAAACTGCGTGACGTGATTTTATCTTGCATCAATCAAGTTTATTATTTCAACTAAATACAATAATAAAAAGATTCAAAGTTTTAATTAATATTACTTTAACAATGTTAAAGATTATAATAATTATCAGAATCATAATACAATTATTTCATCAACTTAATTCTTTCAAAAATCATCTTGAAAGCACGTAATGCATTCAATTGATGTTCTTCAATCTTTCTTCATGCATTCACTTGATCATTTTCTAGTATGATATATGTTTAACTTTGTACAACAAAGTCATTTCAACTCATTTAACAGATCAAGACTTAATTGATTGATGATATCAATATTAATTATGTTGATGAAGAAAATTTGTATGATATAAATTTGAAGTGATTAACAATTTTGAAAAAAGTAAAAGATATCATTGTTTAACTTACGTGAATCATCATCAAATCACTTCATTTGTCTGACTTTTTATTGTTGAATGTTTCTTCATCTTCACACATTCTTACAAATTAAGACAGCATGATTTTTTGCACAGTTTCATCACAATCAGAAGTTGACTTATGAAATATTTCAAATCTGATCACTTGAATATCATCACGTCAACATGAAACAGAAACAAAATCATCATAAATTAAGATGTCATCTGAGATTTATAATTTCTTAAAGTCATGTATATGATCATTCATGACTCGCTCACGAAAACACACATTCACTCATCAATTAATGATATGATTATGAAAATCAAATACAAACTTCATGCATTCATGAATATTTTCATCATCAAGTAAAACTGAATCTTGAATGATATTTACTTCATGATCACTTTCGATGTACTTTGATATATTCATATCAATATGTTTAAAGTATGTTGCATTGTTGATTTGAGCATACTTTGCATAGTAGAAATAGAAAACTAAACATATCTTTCAATTTAATTGCAGATAAATGTATAAAACTCAATACTGTAGATTCTGATGAATGATCTGCTGAGTCAAAAAAAAGTACATAGTTTAAAGTCAATCTTTGTTTGACTGTTCATTTCATTCACATTGATGATGAAGATATAAATTGAATTCTTCTTCAATCAAGTTTTCAATTTTAAACTCGTAGAACTCTTTAATCATCATTTCATTTCACAATTAACTAAAAACATCTTTCATGATCAGATTTTCTGTCTCAATTCAGTTGTTTCATGTCAAAAACTTTGCAATCTTGTTGATGATTGCTTTTGCTTGATTGAATTCAGATGATCTTAAGAGACTTGATTTGATAAAACGTTTTGCATATACATCATGATCATCATTTTCAATTCATGATCTTGACTTTAAATATCATCATAGTGTAAACTGAAAACTTGTCTTAAATGCAATCAGATTGCTGCAATGTTTTTAACACTGACACAATTGATTTTTTAACTCAGCTGAATTGAGCATTTTGACTTGTAAATTGAAGTGATTAGCAAGATGAAGAAGATGTTTATGATAAATATACATCAAACTAGTTTCTTTAAAATCTGTCTTCACAAAGATTCTCAGTGTGTTAATACACTTCATCTCATTCATCATGTTGATGATTGTGAATGACTTTCTGCAAATTTTCTTCAATATCATCTTGAGAATTTCGTTGCATTTACAGTTTGAAGTCTCTTCAATTAACTCATCATTCTCATATGTTTCATCAAGTACTTCTTTATTTAGTATTTCTTTATTGCTATTGCTATCACTCATTGATCTCACAACTTCATCAACATCAATTATCATATTATTGTCTTTCTTATTTCATTTAATCTCATCTTTATTCTTTCAATTGACATATCATATTTATTTTCAAAACAAAGACACTTCATCAAATGTTTCATGTTTTGAAAAGATTAATTTTAGCAAGTTCAATTCAAAAGTAATCAATTTCTCACTTAATGATGTCATTTTCATTAATAGCTTAATTGCAATATCATGATTCATTCTTTTCAAGTTCTATCAATTGTTAATAATGATTTGATGCATTGATTCTTGATTATTCTTTACTTTTCAAAATTTAGTTACAATAACTTGAATGATCATTATTGTTGCTTTCTTAAAATTGTATTGTTTAAATATCATCATCATTGCATCAAGATAGTTTTCTTTCAGTTGATTAAATGATCAATCATCAATGTTATCTTTTCATCTCATTTTAATTAGATGCACATACTTTTCTTTATGATTTCAATTGCTCAACGCTCGCTGATAAAGTTTCTTCAATAGCGAAATATCAATGACTTTCAGTGTTTCAATCTGTGTGAAAAATTTTGCTCTTCAAATCTTTCTGTTCAACAAGACAGCTCAAATCTTTAATAAAATTTCATTCATGAATTTCAAAATCTTTTCAACAGTCTGAAAGAAATTTTGCAACTCATTAAATTGCTCAATAATCTCATTTTATGCAATGATTTATTTATTTATCATAATTTTGATATCTGCTTCTGATTTGATCATCATGCTGCTGATAAGATACTTCATTGAGATTAGACTGATCGCGTCGAATTGAGTACTTGAGTTCAAGTCGAGTACTCGACTCAAAAAGTATCGAGTTGAATTGAAATTTTTTGAAAAAGTGTTGAGTCAAATTGAGAAGTTGAACTCAAGCACTTGAGTCGAATTGAGAAGCTTGACTCGATAACTCGATTCGAAAACTCGATTCGATTCAACAAGATATTAGATAGATGTAAATAGCTTGATTGAACAGTCTTCATGATCTTCTTCATGACTTTCTATCATGTTTTCTCATCATGACTCTCTATCAAAGTCAAACGATCTTCATGTTTTCCCTTCATGTTTTTCTTCATGTTTCTCTTCATAATTCTCGTCATGACTTTCTTCATGTTTCTCTTCATGTTTCTCGTCATGACTTTCTTCATGTTTCTCTTCATGTTTCTCTTCATGTTTCTCTTCATGTTTCTCTTCATGTTTCTCTTTATGACTTTCTATCAAACAATCTTCATGTTTTTCTTCATGACTCTTTATTAAAAGATAATGCAAAAAGATAATGCAAAAGTCAAAAATCGGAAAATTTTCTATATTTAGTTCTCTTGATGTCAAGCTCAAGTTCTTGACGAATCGAGTCAAATTCACTCAATTCTCAGTCAAGTCAAGTCACGTCAAGTTGAAAATATAAGCAATTTGACTTAAGTTGAGTTGAAAATGTGAGCAACTCGACTCGATCTTGATTTGAGTTCAAAATGTCAACTTGAAACTCAACTTGATGATCAGTCTAACTGAAATATTGATTACAATCATGACATCTTTTTTTGAAGCATCTTGAAAGATTTCAAACAACATTAATGCAATTGCATCTGATATAATTATTTAGACTGAATGATAAGTTTAAGAGTGAGAAATAACATTCAACAGATAAAGTGAGTGAATTAAAGAAGTAATCAGAGTGAATTATGAGAAGCAATCTGTTAAATGACATGATTAGAAAAAATTAATTGAGCAAACATGTTAATGAAATGAAAAGAGAGAAATGAGATTGATCAAGTAAGATAAAGATCAACAAGATTAACAACAACAACATGATGAGTGAATATATTAATTAGTAAGAAGAATAATATTAAAAGAAATAATAACAACAATCACAACAACAACAACAGAATAAATCTCATTATATGATGATTTATATTAATAGTTCTCAGAATAATAAATTTTTAAAAGATGTTTAAAAAATAAAAGAAAAGCATTAAGTGATTAAGCGAGTTAGTCAATTAAAAAATCAGAAGTAAAAGATAAAATATTTCTATCATTTTGTTAGAAAATATTTTTATTAAAACAGCTTTATATTTAAATTTCTTTCTTTGAATTTCAGCGCACATTTAAATTTAATCTTCAAAAAATCTTTAAGTTCTTATAGTTTTTGACACATGAATTCATTCAAATTCTTTCTCAACTTGCTAGTAATTTTTAACTGCTCAAATACAATTGTCTTATTTTACAGTTACTTCATCATCATAAATATTGAGAATGACATGATACTTGATGCTGAAAAGATAAGTATCTTCGCTTTATCAATTAATCATTATTATTTATTGATTATTTCATTTAAAAAGTGTCTTTTCATGTAACTTTTGATTCTGCTCAGTCAAATGAACTCAAAAATAATGCAAAACTTTTTCAAGTGTTTAAAACTATGTTCTTTTTGAATAGTTTCATCAGCACTTTTCATACTGTCAATACATTTCAATTCTTCAAGCTCATTGAGAAGAATGAAAAGATCTTGATGAAAATGACTAAGAAAGTTGTGAATAAAACTCTTAAAAATATGAGGGAAAAAAAGACAGAAATTAAGAAAAAGACTGTAATTTATAAGATTGATTATTGAAAAACTGAAACAAACATAATGACAAAAAATAATGATGATTTAACAGTTAATGAGATGAGAAATAAGAAGAATAAAGAGAAGAAAATGCTCAAAAATCGCAAGCAGCACAAGAAAATCAATGAAGAGTTTGAGAAATTCAAGAATGATTTAAATGAAGAATTCAATAATAAAATCAATAGTGATAAAAAGAATAAAGAGAAGAAAATGCATCAAAAACGCAAGCAGCATAAGAAAATTAATGAAGATTTTGAGAAATTCAAGAGAAATTAGACTGATTATTGAGTCAAGTTTTCATATCTACTTTCAGACTCGCTCGAGTACTCGATATCAATGTCGTGACTCGACTCAATTACTTGATATCAATCTCATGATTCAACTCAATATCAATCTCAAGTCGAGTCAGAATTTGAGTTTTCGACTTGACTCGTCAAGCAATCGAAAATTCAGAGTTCAATGAAAAGAAATACTGATTACTACTAGTAGAAGTTTCTTGAGCAGAGTCAGCATCTTCAGAATTCATGAAAATATTGACTACTACTAATAGAGATTTCTCAAGCATGATTCATAAATAGTGATCAACATTTTCAGAACTTATGACTCATGAGAATATTGACTACTACTGATAGAGATTTCTCGAGCACTATTGATAATGTACTATTGATAATGCAACAGAATAATGCAATTGATTAAAGCTTATGCTTGACTACATAGTAATTACTAAGCTGAAAAAACACGTATCAATAGTAATCAGTATTCTTGTGAGTTCTGATCAATACTCGTGAGAAAATCTCTATCAGTAATAGTCAGTATTCTCATGAATCATGAAGATGCAATCGAATCAATTGCATTACTTTATTGCATTATCAGATAAATATTAGTAGTAGTAAATCATATCTTGACAAGTCAAGTCAAGAATTCAAATCAATACTCAATATCAATATCATGACTCAACTTGAATATTCAATATCAAAATTCTGACTCAGCTTGAATACTTGATTTCAAAATTCTGACTTGAATCGAGTCTTGTCATGATGTCAGATCATCAATTCAATTTAGAACATAGATCATCGATATCTTAGATAATCTCAATTCATTGAATCTGTTTCGCAGTTCAATGAATCAAGTCATTAATTTAGTCATCATCATCTTAATTTAGTTTCAGCAATTCTGTTTCAATCATCTCAGTCATGTGCGCGAACTTCTGCAATCTTAAGTCAATAGAATTACTGTCTAGTCTTGATTCTGCTCGATTCATGTATATAAAAGTCAAGCTCTCATTCTTTTCTTTCATTCTTTGTCTTTCATCTTGTACATTATCTGATGTATTGTCTTGTATCTAGATTCTATTAAAGTAATAATAATAATATCAGTCTTTTATATTAATAGTATTTCTAGTTTAACTCAGTTTTTGACAAGTCTTGATGAGTTGAGAACTTGACTCAATCTCAATGACTCAACTCAACGCGATCAGTCTAAGAGAAATTTAGACGAAAAATTCAATGATGAGTTGAGAACTTGACTCAATCTCAATGACTCAACTCAACGCGATCAGTCTAAGAGAAATTTAGACGAAAAATTCAATGATGAAATCAATAATAAGATTTCAAATGAGTTTAATGATGATGTGTTCAATGTTGAGAAGAATGAGATCACATTAATCAATAAAAAGAAAAAGATCATGAAAAAATGTGAAATGAAAATGATCAAGAAATTATTTAATTTCAAAATAATCAAGACAAAGTTGAAATCAAAGTTTAAGTTAAAGCATCATCACAAAACTGTCTTAAGTGATGAAAAGAAGAATTTCAAGAAAAAAACTCATTTCAAGAAGCATCAAATTAATAATTTTTCACGTAATTCATTCATAATTCTGCACAACTTTCATACAAATCACTATGTTTTATTCAACTTAATTAAACAGAATGTTGAGCATTCTATCATGAGTAAATTCAAATCATTCAATCAGTATAATGATTTCACTTTGTACATGAATTTTAAGCTGTCTTGAACTGCTTTCAATGATGAAGTTTCTCAATTTAAGATTCATTTAAATGATCATATTATGATCATAACTTTATCAATTCTTGTGATCAAAGAGTTGTATGAAAGATATTTCATTGATTTTGATAGCATAAGAATGATTCATGCAATTTGTATTTCTTAAAAACATGCATACAAGAAGAAAATGCTAGTCAATGATATCAATATTGATGAGAAAGTAGTGACTGAAATCATTTACTATTATATATGATGAAGAGAATTACATTGCATGATGAATAAAAAGAATTTAAATGTGAATCTGTATCAGATTTGATTAAGCTTCAAGAAGTTCAAGTGTGATAAATTTGAATTCAAGATTAACTTCAAGATCATAATTTAATATCAAGCTGATTTTAAGCAAGATAACTGTCAAAGACTGAGCTAAACTAGAGATATTATCAATATAAAAGACTGGTATTATTATTATTACTTTGATAGAATTTAGGTACAAGACAATACATCAAATAATGTACAAGATGAAAGACAAAGAATGAAAGAAAAGAATGAAAACTCGACTTCTATATACATGAATTGAGCAGAATCAAGACTAGACAGTAGTTTTATTGACTTAAGATTGCAGAAGTTTGCATACATGACTGAAATGATTGAAACAGAATTGCTGAGACTAGATTAAGATGATGATGATTAGATTGATGACTTGATTCATTGAACTGCAAAATAAATTCAATGAATCAAGATTATTTAAAATATTAACAATTTATGTTCTAAATTGAATTAATGATCTGACATCATGACAGTAGCTTCTCTCTTCAAGACTGAGCTTCTGCAAGATGATGAGAAGAAACAAAACAAGATGAGAAAGAATTGAAAATGAAGACTGAAATGAGACAAGAATTGATGTGAACGCATTTTAATGTAATGAAGCACAGATGAAACTAGAATAGATCTGAGTCACATTTGAGTCAAAGACTCAGATCTGAGCAAGATGTTTGTAAAATGAGATGAAATGAGACGCATTTTAATCTGATGATGCACAGCGAAATTGAAACACATCTGAATCACATCTGAGTCAGATTTAAACAAGATGTCTGAGTCAGATTTAAACAAGAGAAAGATGAAACACAATTTAATGTGATGATGCACAGCAAAATTGAAACACATCTGAATCACATCTGAATCAGATTTAGACGAGATGTCTGAGTCAGATCTAAACAAGATTTGAGTCAGATCTGAGCAAAAGAAAGACGAAATGCAGTTTAATATGATGATTCACAGATGAAACTAGAATACATCTGAATCACATCTGAGTCAGATTTAAACAAGATATCTGAGACAGATCTAAATAAGATCTGAGTCAGATCTAAGCTGAGTTGAAATGATGAAGATTGAACTTAAAGTTTTTGATATTGACATTGAGATATCACACATGACAGTACATGTGATTCTTTGACGACAGAGTTGACGAGATGATATTCATTGAGCACTTGCTCACAATTATTCAGAAGATGAAAAGACTTTCAAGTAGAAAAGTGATCTTTTCAATTAATGTAATACTTAAGTAGAGATGAATTATAGCATCTATCATGCTTGAAGTTTAGTATGCTGTTTACATATCAGAATCTTTCGTCATTCTTAATGACAATGAGTTCTCAAGATTTCTGACGTTGACTTGAAAGAAAGTCACTTGTGATATGATTCAGAAAAATGACATGAAAGATTGAATGAATCTTCATGAATGCTGAAAGATTTAACTCAATGATCAGAAAATTGTTCTTGAAAACACGCTTGATCTTGAAGAAATCAACGTTATAATCATTTAACTTGACAATGAAGTGAGTGATGTTGAAATTGCAAGCATTCAATCAGACTTCATCTTCAACGAAGTATTTAAAACAAGAACGATGAGAAAGATTGACATTGAATTTGTAGATAATCTGAGCTATAAGCATCTCATCACATAGATGCTCAGTTAGTTTCTTCATCTTCTTGATGAACTATTCAACATTGATTAACTTGTCTTGAGCTTGAAACATAAGATTCTCAAGTAGAGATTCAAAAAGCTTGAAGTTTAAACGTGAATTTTGACTTGAATTGATCAAGAAGAATGATGTCAAAGTGATTGATGATGATGCATTATTGACGATGAATTCAACTTCAGAAAGTCATTTAATTCAGTCATCTTGCATGTAGTTGACAAAGACTTGAAGATAATGCTTCATGACAGCATTGATTCTCTTGATTTGATCATCGATCTCAAAGTGATACGTCGTTAATAACTTAGCATCTATCTTCAGCATTTTACACATATGCTTTCAGACATTGAAGATGAATTGTGTGTCTCAATCAGATATAAAGAACTCAAGTAAATCATGATGTTTTCAAACATGAGCATAGAAGCAGTTGATAACTTCTTCAACTTTCATAGAAGTGATGAGAACTAAATGTTTCATTTTGATAAGATGATCAATGAAGATTAGAACATATCTATATATGATACTCATGAAGATACTGAATGATAAAGAATTTACATAGTTCATGAAGATATCACATTAACGACGTTCAAAGATTGAAAGAGAATGCAATCATTCTTGAGTTCATTGTTTAAAGAGCTTGAAACGTGTGCAAACGTGACAGTTTCATATGAAGTGTTGAACATACTTATAAATGTTTGATCATCAGTAGACTCGACTGATCAGTTCATAACTTTTTGCTCTTTCTGAATGATTATCGACGACATTATCATGAGTGAGCTGAATGATACAAAGACATAGTTTATCTGAGTTGAGCATGTACTTTCTTTCTTGAAAGTACAGATGATTCTCATATTCTTCACACTTGACTAAAGAAATCTTGTTGTGATGTCTTGCTTCATTGCAAAGTGCTTCAATTATCTGAGTTGCAAATTTGTCATTGATTTCAATTTGCTTTCACAATGTCTGAGTGAGAGTGTTAGCAGAATCTTCATCAAGATTCAGAGTGTCTTGATCTAGCTGAGATTCAATGTTTTCAACGTTGAATTCTTCGATTTCTAGATTCATGAAAGTTAAAATTTGCAAGAATGCTGAGATAATTGAGAACAAATGTAACTGAACTGAATTTAGAGTGATGATTTGTGACTGAAGCTTCATGACTTTAATGTTGAAAACATCAAGAGTGAGATTCTCAACAATATCAAAGTCTAAAACATAAGTTTTTAGAATTGTCTGATGTTGATATTGATGTCGAGAATTGAATGTATTTTTCTCTTTAGAAAGATCTTCTGAGTGACGTGTCAAAGCATTCAACTTATCATTGATCTTGTCAAAATGATAAGCAATGTGATAGTTGAATTTAGACAGAAACTCACTTCAATGAGCTTAATGACGACTCAACTGCTTAGTTGACATGAAATACTCAAGATTTTTGTGATTTGTGATCATCTTGACAGAATAGATAAAGTCTTCAAGCTCTGATCATCATTTCTTGAAAGCACAAACAATGATCATGAGTTCTTTATCGTAGATCTTGTAGTTACACTCGACTGAATTATGCTTCTTGAAAAAGTAAGCGACTGAATGAAGAATCTCATTCTCATCATATTGAAAAAGAATGTTTTCAAACACATAGTTTGAAGCATTAATTTCTATTACAATCTTGTGATTTGAATTATAATGATGAAGAATAATCTTGAAAGTGAAAACTTTCTTAAAAGTGTTAAATGCAATCTGACATTTCTGAGATTAGACAAAGAATACATCTTTTCTGATGAGATGAATGAGCGAAATAGCTATTTTACTATAGTCATAAATGAATCTTCTATAAAAGTTCATGAAATCTAGAAAACTTTGAACATCTTTAACATTGATCAAGATGAATCAGTTGACAATGATGTTTATCTTAGAAGAATTCATCTTGATCTTTTCAATGATGATCATCAATTCTAAATACAAAACTTGAGTGACGTGAAACTTGCATTTGATTATATTCGTCTGAAGATTTGCTTCTTGCAGCTTTCGCAGAATGAGCTTGACATGAATCTCGTGCTCAAGTTCATTGTCAAAATAGATCAAGATGTCATTCAGATAAGCTGTACAGAACTTATTTAAATGTTTATGAAAAGTATTGTTGATATACTTCTGAAATGAGACAGACTCATTACATAAATTAAAGAGCATGACTAGATACTTGAATAATTCAAATTCAGTGCAAAAGATGATGAGAACTTCATCTTCTTCTTTGATTCAAAGTTGATTGAACGCAGAAATAATATTCAGCTTGATAAAGATTTTAGCTTGACTCAGATGATTCAATGTTTCTGAGATCAGAAACAGAGAATATCAATTCTTGACTGTAATAGCGTTCAGATTTCAATAGTTCACGCAAAAGCAAAGTTCTTCTTTGAATTTCTTGATGAAGAGAACAAAGACAATCATTTGAAAGCGACTGACTTGAATGAAATCTTTGCTCAGATTTTCATTCAGATAACAACGAAGTTCTAGAATTTCATCACGACTTATGTTGTACAAAGCGAAGACTGAGAATTGAGCATCTTCTTTAAGATGTATGACATGATCATGAGCTTGATGTAAAAACAAAATATCAACGTTCTTCTTGAAAAAAACATTTAGAAACTTGAAATATCTGAATGATAGAATTGTGACTGAATTGACGTTTTTACTTTGTTGATAGACTTCAAAATCTTCTTGTATCATGAATGCAGTCAAATGAAATTTCTTTTTCATTTGATGAAGATTCAGACAATGATTCTTATCATACATACTGTCTTGAGAATGAGATGAAAACTGAGCAAGAGTTGAACTGTTCTTTGAATGAACAGTCAAAGTTGCATGACGTGATTTTGACTCATCAGAGTCTAGACTAAAAGACGAGATTGATTCAAGATTCAAAAAGACATTGATTTTCTTTAGAATGATGTTAAACACTTCAATGTCTTTGACATGAGCAGCATAATCAAAGCTTCAAGCTCTCAACTTAACTATGTCAAGTTGTATAAAAGATTGATCGAATTGATCTGCTTGAAAAACAACAGAAGTTCTAAAGAGAAAAAATATTTAACACTTGATTTTTGATGAGTATTCTTTTTGAATGACTTGAAGAATATAACTAGAAGCTTCTTGTTTCAGACGAGAGACAAGATTGAACGAAGTTTGTTTCTTGTGAACAAGCTTAGTATTAGTTGACTTCTCATGAGCGAACGAAAAGTTATATTACTTCTTGTGAGCAAACGAGAAACTGAATTGCTTCTTTCAAGTGAATGAGAAACTAAATTGCTTCTTGCAAGCGAACTGAGTGCTGAATTACTTCTTGTGAGCAATCTGTAAACTGAATTGCTTCTTGTGAGTAGTCTGTAGACTGAATTACTTCTTGTGAGTGATTCATGAACTGAGTTGCTTCTTGTGAGTGAATTGAGAGCGAGACTGAGAGAAAGTTACTTTGTTAACTTTGAACGAGAAATTTTCTTCTTGTTGATTAAGATTATAGATCTTGACGAGAAATGAATAACAATGATTAAGATAAAAAAAGAAAGACAAGATGAGAATATTGTGCTCAAAATTGACATCAATGACGTGACGACGAAGTCATGACAGATTTATGATGATGAGATATTGATTTAATTCAATGACATAAAAGAATAGTTTTTCAATGTATTTATCAAGAATCATTGTGATTTCGACGACATGAATAATGTCATCAATTAAAGTGACTTGATCATTAAATTCTTGAAGTCTGCAAGAGTGAGTTAATTAATGCAAGAAAAGATGATGTTGTTGCGTGAAGAATTTATTCATAAAGACATAAGCAGAGACTTCACTATCAATTAAAATGAAAGTAAGAACTTTAAATTGAGCTTGACGTAGAATACAGAATACTATCATGTGACTATCTTTGAATGTTGAATTGAATTCAAAGAGTTTCAAGACAGATTTAGCAGAAAACTTTCTATATGATTAAAGTGAGAGTGAAAAGATTGAAACTAGTAAACAAGATGATATGTATACAAATTTCTGAGCGTAACTTAGCTCAGAAACTAGACTTTTTTCGCAAACAGCGAGACTTCTTCATTTATATTGACAACATTACTGTCGTAGATGTTCATGATATGCAGAGTGAAGAACTTCTTATTTGAGCATTCTTTAATGATTTTGCTTGAATGTTGCAACTTGCAGTAGTAGCAAAGCTTTCACTTGTTGCAAATTTTCTTGATTTCAGAAACAATCAGAGTTTTATCTTGAACGATGACAATGACGAAGTTTAGATTTATTGACTCATCAAGAAACAAGAGAGAGAGAGATGAAGATACTGTTGAAACAACAGTCACAGAAATGATGATCTTTGAATTCAAAGAATTACTAGTCAATGCAGAGATGCTTTTGACTTTGATGAATGAAATGATAATAAAGATGAAGTGAGATTGATGATGCTTAAGCTGCTGAAGCTCTTCGTCAATGTCAGAGAATGCTTGAACTCATTGATGAAAGATGAATAATCAAGTTTCATTGAAATTTCATTAGAAAAAGATGATGACTTGAGTGAAATAATTGACATTGCGCTTCAGACAGTCAATCAATGAGAAATCTTTCATCAAAGAACATTCTTTCTTTTAATAGAAAAGATTGTAATAGTTGACAAAGTTATTCATGTCTTGCTTCAGAGTTTCATGAAGATATAAATGAACATCTTTTGTCTTGAAAGAATTGTTGTAACAATGATGCAACTTGTGTTGTCAATCTGCAAAGATGAAAATGATACAAAGATCATTGACTCAATATTGATTCATTAAATTGTGAGTCTTCTTATCTATGATAAGTCGTGACTCAACATAAATGATCTTGACTCGATGAAAGAAATAATGATCATCGTTCACGTTCATGCGCTGTATCAGACTCTGCTTTCATGCATTCAATTGATCTTTGTTCTTCTTATACTCAGATATATCAAGAAGATTCTTGAATCTAGAAGTAATGAAAACAGCGACAGAATTTGCAAAAGAGTGAACAATGAAAAGAGATTGATTATTCAAGATTTGTGCAATGATCTGAGTTATCATTGCAAGAGACTGAGAATTCAACTCTATATAGATTGAAGAACTGAAAACGATGAATGAGAATGAAATGATAACATCATGTTATTGAACTTGATTTTGAAGCTCTTGCATTACGTGAAAGATCTCAACTGAATTTTCAATCACACTTTGAGCAAACTGTTCAACAGCATGCTCATTATTGATTGAAAGATTGTGAGACAACTTTATTTGAGCGAAAGAATAACTAGACGAGATTTCAACATATGAAAACGTTGCAGAAAGTGTAGATCTTTCATAATATCAGAAACTGAGCTAAACTAGAGATACTATCAATATAAAAGACTGATATTATTATTATTACTTTGATAGAATCTAGATACAAGACAATACATCAGATAATGTATAAGATGAAAGACAAAGAGTGAAAGAAAAGAACGAAAGCTCAATTTCTATATACATGAATTAAACAGAATCAAGACTAAACAATAGTTTTATTGATTTAAGATTGCAGAAGTTTGCACACATGACTGAGATAATTAAAACAGAATTGCTGAAACTAGATTAAAATGATGATGACTAGATTAATGACTTGATTCATTGAACTGCGAAACAAATTCAATGAATTGAGATTATTTAAAATATTGACAATTTATGTTCTAAATTGAGTTGATGATTTAACATCATGACAATAAGATTTTTGACTTAACTTGAAATTGAAGATGTGTTTGAATGACAAATGCATATCATGTAATTTTGTTAATAGATTTTCTTTAAATAGCAGTTTTGATAGCAATGTGAAGCTTTTTTTGATCATTTCATTCTTTCACTTCGTGACTTTGTAGAATAGTATCTGTTGCTGAACATGAAAGATCTTTCTTTTCTTATTGTATTATGAGTTTAATGAAATGTTTAAGTTCTGTTCACTTTGTAAATCAATCACACTTCAATCAAAAAATGACACTCAACTCATTGTTAAACGCGCTTTTGCTAAAATTAATGATGTAAACTTAAAATACATGAATATCTTATTAATACTGTAAATTACGTCTGAATTAAATAAAATGATAACAAAGTTTGATATTATTTCAAATTAACGCAGATCAATCTATCTTACAGAAATTTGCATTCAGACGTGTCGCTCGTACGCTGCAAAGTCAGCAGAGCGCTAATTTGAAGAGACTTAGTGAGAACGCTAATTTGAGAGACTTAGCGACGTTGACACGTCTAAGAACTGAGACAAGAGTACTGTAGGTAATTTTAGAATCATACAAAGACGTCACGTCACTGATGCATCATTTACTAAGTCTCAGAGCTCAGTTCTGACAGATTCTCTTTCAGTAAGTAAGTATCTTATTCGTACCTCGCACTTTCGCTCATTCTTTAAGCGAAGAATGAGTGAAAGTGCGAGATCGAATACCAGAAATTCGCAAACAATTTCGTACTTCAAAATAGCTGGAATTTTAATTTTACTGCTGTTCTTTACAGGTAGTGATTTTATCTTATCTTCTTTTCATACAAGCGATAATTTTAAAATTTACGTATTTGTTTTATATTCTTTACTTCAAAACACTCAAAAATGATCTTCGTTAAAAAAACCGGTTTGCCACTACTCTAATTACGGAACTCTTTGCCTAGCTGAACCCTAAGGTAGACTTCTTTCTATAACATTCCTTTGCCCTACATATTCTAGAACTCGAAGCTAGAGACCACAGGACGATATTGCCCCATCTTAGACGTTTCTCGCATTTAAAGGTCGCTATCAAGTTGATGGCCAATGGAATGTATCAAACCTTCAAAGTGAAGGGGCTCAGCTCATCAAATACAAGAAGGGTCTCCTCGCTATCTTAACTTGCTTAAAGCGATCGCCGCTTCTTTTCATGCCATGCGGTTAAAGTCATGAGTGTTGGTCAAAGGTGGACTCCCGCTACCGCATTAAGGCTTTCATGGAATTCGAGGAAGTGAGGTGCTTTGCGAATTTTCAAACACATTCCAAAATTGGAAAGAACTGATCCGGATGACCGCAAAACTGATATACTATACCTTCAACTGTTTACTGCCGAAGAATTTCTCGATAGTAGGAATATATGGCGATCCATTGGGGCACCATCTCCATTCCTCAAGGGTTTTGCGCTTAGGGTCATCGTCAGGGAAGCGCTTGAAGCAGGCTGAATTCTGTAAAGCCCAGCTTTCTAAATGGTCCCAATTCCGGCACTGCTTGTGTGGCTGTCGTCCCGGATCCTGCAGCTTCGCCTTTCCACTTCCTGCAGGCCTGAGCGTGTCATCTGCTGAGCAGATGGCGTTCTCTCGCAGCGCGTCTAGACAGTGAACGTGGTGATGCATAGGAGTGGTTTGTGGAAGGCCTTGTTCGAACTCGCGTAGCGCTCTATAGATGTACATCTGTTGATACGGTTAGCGGCTAAGTTTTACAGTCTATGGTTTGCTGGAGCAGAAGCCTACCAGACAATGCAGACTGTGGTAGGCCTCAAGCATGTATATTCCCTTGTCCAGATCCCAGGGGAACTGCTTCGTGGCATACAGATCCATCTTTCTGCTAAGATCTTTGTCCACGGCAACCACACCAACATTTGGGGCGAGTGCCTTCCACAATTCGTCCGCTTGAGTGGTGTTCTCGCTGCTCCACTCGGTATTCGTTAGGAATGGTCGGGATACCTCTCCAGTAACGCCAGCTATACGTACCTAGATCAGCAGGACCCAAGAGACATGGTAAAGTACCTCGAACTTACCAATTTCTGACCGACAATTGAGAGTAGTGCGGTCGCGATAACGCCAGTACTGAAAAGCGTTGCCACCAACTGAGACCAGCAGAATTGTAGCTCCAATGGCAGTCATAACCTTCAAGAAGGGCCGGGAAGCCCGAGAAGGGTAATGAAAAGGAGGCTCTATCTCTTGATCTTCAAGAGCCGGTTCCCCTTTGTTTCCCAAAAGGCGATTTTCCTCCATCATGAAGGAGACAGAGCGGGTATGATTGAATGATGAGGTTTAAGTTGGCGACATCAATAGTATGAAGAGTCAACAGTCAAAAAGAACGCGAGGCACAATAATACCAGTCAGTGCAAGAGAATAGATAGGAGATCCACTAATTTTCTGGGAGCTAATATGTATACTAACTGTTTGCTTGAGTTCTGGCTCAATAGCTCTGGACGGGTCATGCGAAGAAAGGAGTGGATCTGCAAAGCGGGAATCTTAGATGACCGTATTTGCTGGGTTTGGGATCGACTTGTCTGGAGTCCCGCATCCGTCATCACAGAGGAGGTAGAATGGCAGGGTATAGTAGCAAAATAGTGGTGAACGAGGAGAAAGTCGGGCTCAACGATTTCGGTAAGTTTTGGAGCGCGATGACCCAATCAAAGTGTCTCTGTCTGCAGCCATGTCTTCAGATCCTCGCTTGGAGGACCCAAAAGCATGTCAACCTACTAGGTGATTGACCATGCATCGATCCTGAGGTGTGGGCAGTGCTTAGTGGGTTGCATTCATTGATGCGGGTATAGATGAGAGAAATAAGGTGGTGGGTCATGATTGTTCAAGGATCAGCTAAAATGCTCTGCAGTGCGGCGTATTCGGAGCACCACGCCCTTTTATATTACATGCTGCTTTTAGGATGCTGAACCTACCCACAATCATAGCGCTACTCAGCAATCGAAAAGCAGGCGTGGATGAGCGCCAAGCGAGGATTCAGATGGACTTGCACGATTGACCGACAGTCCATTACCTCCCAACATATATCAAGAGTACAGAAGATCTCCCTCCGTGCAGCTGTGTACTTGCATCTCTACCAGAGACTTGGTCACTGCCAGGCACCTATAGACCTGCCTTCTATTGCCGAGTCGTTCAGCAAAGGTGGCCCCTCATGTCACGGTACACCAGTTATCAACCTCTAAAGGAAGTGGAAAGTTCCTCGGGCACAGAATCCTGCCATACGTGCCATTTCCCTCCAAGCGGCTACGCTCGGCGAGAAAAGAGAAATGCTACCATCGTCTCAGTTTTGTTGATCCTATCTAACCTATGCACTTGGTTTCTCTCTAGACAAGTATTGTACGGTTCCTCTGGAAGCAAAATCGACCCTCGGACGCCTTATGGTATGTTTCCCTATCCATGCTGACACTCCGTTCCACTCACTGAATATTTCTCCACAAGCCAATTTGGAACGCAAAGTCCCCGTCCCCTTTGCAAAAAGTACCCCGTACACCAATCCCAACGAAACTCTGGCCAACAAGCTCTGGGACGACATCAACATCGACGTCGGGATGGTGGCACTCCCAGAAGAATTCGTAGCAGCCCACGGGCTGCCAATCGCACAGCGCTTCCCTTGGGACCGCTCAAAAGGCATCTACCTCCTAAACGGCCACCACAACCTCCACTGCATAGTAAGCGGCCCAATTTCCCCCACCCTTGCCCCATCCCCCCCTTCCCCTTTTCAAATCCTAGCATCCAAAGCAGTGCTAAACCCCAACCCACCAGAGAGCACTCCACATCTCACTAACCGAGTTCCGGCAAGGCGCGCCCCAGACGCGGGCCTGGGGCCACGTGATGCACTGCGCCGACGTGCTGCGCCAAGACATCCTCTGCAACGCCGACGACACTCCGCGCTACTCGACCGCAAGCGCGGCCCCGGAGTCGGGCGTCGGCCAGGTGCGGCGGTGCCGCAGCTGGGCCGAGCTCGAGCGGTGGGCCCGCCGCTACAACGCGTGTTTCCGGTACGTCAATCAGACGCTGGAGAGCCTGCCCGAGGTGCAGCGGTTTTTGTACTGTCCGCAGGGGTCGCCGTATGCGGCGGAGGTGGAGAAGGTGTTTGGGGCGGTGCCGGCGTATGAGGATTTGTAACCGCATGCCGATTTTTATTTGTTTTTGGGGGGCTTGTGTGGGTGGAATCCCGAGACTTGGAGTCTTTCTGCCTCGTTGGAGTGGTGTTTGCATGTTTTATCAGAGAAAGTATTAGGCCTCCATTAGCGATTTTGGTGAAGACTTGTACAGCATGAAAAGCAATATATGTACCTTCACATTGCGCAGGCACACGAAGTAATCATGCAACGCTCGATACATCATGCACGGCTTTCATCACCCATCGTATCTCAGAGCGAATCCTGATTTTGTACAAACACCAAAGACTCTAACGGTTTCCCTTTGCAAGCTCGCGCCCTATCCAATCCAGAGGCTCCTCCGCTTCAAAATCCCTCTCCCCCTCCACCACCATCTCAGCTGGATTCAACCGCCTAGCCTTCCCCTAAGCGATAGGCCCCATCGCCGCGTGCTCAGCGCCCGTCTTGTGGCCCACGAATATCTCTCCGAGGTCGGGGACCTCCACGCCCTCCATCGGCGCGAAGTTGACCGCGCGCACTTCTACTTGGCATTAGTCGTGGGCGGAAACAGGGTCGCAGGTTGGGGATGAGAGAGGAGACAGGGAACTTGGGTGAGGAGAAAGGGGGAGTGGTGAGGGCAAACGTACGAGGACCCTTGACGGGCGCGGCGACGCCGATGGTAGCGGCGCAGGCGAGGAGAACGATGACGGCGGAGAATTGCATTTTTTGTCGGGTGTCGAGATGAGAAGTTTCGTATGGGAGGTCTTTTTGATTCTGAGGGCGATCTGATGTACCCTGATTGTGTTCAGAGATTTCGAGGGGAGGCCCGAGACGTTGGTCAGCTTATCTATCGCCCCGTCTTTCCCAAAGGGCATTGAACACCGCGCCCCCAGGCGGAGAAACGCATGTGGTTGGTAGTCCTCGGGTCATCGTGCCTTCGATCAACAGCGAGCATCTCACGCTGCCTTTAGCATGCCGTGCTGCTGGCGTCCTGCAGGATTTCCATTCGAAAACGAGAAAACCTGGTGGTGATCTTTAGGGCCATACATGCATGTACTACAAACCTTGCAGCATTTGATGCACTCGTCATTCACGGTTGTTTCCATCAATGCCCGTTCACTGCTGCCATCGGGTAGCACTATATTGTGGGTCTGCACTTGAATCCTTCGAAGCACGTCTGCGGCGTTGCAGTGAGATCAGACCAGACGAGATGAGACGAGACTCCCAATGTTTTACGTGCATGAGCCCTCCCTGCTGCGCTACGAATGCGTTTGCTGTACGTTCGGTAGATGGAAGTGAGTTGGAGATTTAAGGCGACGTTCCCGTCGGGACGGGCGGGAATTTTAAGCTCAGCCTATCATCCGTCGGCTACCAAACCTTCTTTAATCTTCTGATCTTCTCACCTTCTCTACCTGCACTAGATACTCTGTCGACAGTATACTTTATACTTTATTGTACTATAGTGCTACACCATCTGCAATGCATCCACGGTCTCATCCCCAGTCGGTCAGTAGCTGGCATGCTTTCACCGCCGATACTCGCTCGTATGAGAAGTGCGGTGTAGTGATCGTTTGAGTCCTTGATGGTGCGCCTCTGCTTTGCGTTGCTCGGACGTCACATTCGCAGCTGTTGTGGTGAAGAGGGCCGAGTGGTCAATTAAGACCCAACGTAGCGAGGTGCCCACAGTGAGAGCTACGATCGCCCATCGAAGTACGACGCTCATGACTTTCAAACGCCAAGAGTTGAAGTGTCCCCGTTAGGTGTTGTTGCATCAGGCTACCAATGCCGTTGCATATTTGAGGGAGTGATGCTGGTTTCGAGTATTGTAGATACAGATTTCATTATGCGGTGAGATCATGTTGTGCCCGACAGTTTATCCCGCTTCTCAATCGATTGATTCCTACACCGGGACGACTTTCAGCTCCTGCTGAAATGAAGCCATTCAGACATAGCTCTCCTGTTGACGAAAATTGTGCTGGATATTGATTGCTCCATTTGGTGGTCTCATGACCTCAGAGCACCCCAAATCTCTCATAGCATAACTTTCCACTGACGAAACAGTCTCTATTCCCGCAATGTGTTCCACAGATGACCCCTGGCTGATTCGATTCTCGAACTTGGTGGGTCTAGAGGGCCAAGAGCGGGAAGCTTGGGAGTGCAAGGAGAACGTGCTTCTGATACTCCTCAGTAATTTGTCGACCATCGACTGGCCGAAGAGATATCTCAGTGTAGGTAGACAGGCGGCGATGATGGCAGCTCCAGACTCAATCATAGACCAGAAGAGAATAAGACTGACATCCTCTAATAATGGTCAGTAATGGGCACCGTGGCGAATCGAGACACCTACTGTCTCCATCTAGATTCGGGCTGAATCCAACTGTTGCGTATTAGCGCAAGGCTGGGAGGCCGGAGATCAGCCGCTTACCCAGTACTACTTTGATGAAGATTCCCATCCTCACAATCGACGCCGCAACTGCACTGAACAGTTTGTCAGTACGGAGGCTTGTGAGAGCCAAACCTGGCTAGTCTGCAAATATAGCTTACAACCCTCCCAGCAAGAATATACCCATAACCATAACCTTCTTAGCAGTGCCTAAATGAAGGCCAAATATCTAAAGCCAAAGTCAATAACATAGCCGGCGAAACGTAGTACCAAGAACCGGAAAGACATACCACAGGTATCGGCATGGTGATGATGAAGACGTCCATTATCGAGTCAGATATCCCAAGTGCCAGCTGATCGCTCAAAGCGTTGGGACAATAGGTTATGATGTCAACCACAGTGCCCCATTCCTTCGAAGGATGGCGACCGCAGTAGAAGAGGAAAACGAAGAAGAAGGTAGCAGTCCATGCTATAATTAAACTCCCCATGACTACAGTGCTAATGGAGAACCATGTTCGCTTTCCCGTGCAAAATATGCGACGGTAAAACATGATGAAGCTGAGCTTGATAAAACCAAGTGAAACAATCTGCATGAGCTGGAAACTCCACTCGACCTGGCCAAGGCATCAGTTCCGGTCTCGATAAGAAACGACTGGGTTCTATGGCAGCGAACCTTCTCGGTCAAGATGATCTGGGGGCTCATATATGTGAACTCAGCTTCAGGCGGAGCGTCTGGGGGCAGTCCCTTGGTATAGCCTACGCCCTTTCCCTTCGCACCTTTTGGGTGATTAAGCATTGGAAATGATGGGAAATGGACGCAGCTCCCTTACCAACGATCAAGGCGACTCCCATCCCAATGATAAGAACCTATACTGTATCAGCCAGAATTTTCGCCTTGGATCGTCCAAGGGTCTAGTAGACGGGGAGCAAACCAGTGCTGGAATCAGAAGCCAGTCGTCGGCTAGGAGTTTCGCTTTCTGTACACGTCGAACATAGAACCGGAGACCAACGTGGAGGATGCTCAAGACTGGAAAAATGGCTCCCACCGCGATGATCGCTCCGGGCGTAACGTAGGATACATTGATTGGTGAAGACATGCTGAATAGAGTACACTGCCTCCACAGTAGTATCTAACAGACAAATGTAATGAAGCGTTCAACAAGCAGCGCAGCAGAAGCAATGCATGAACATAGATTTAGGTAGGGAAGTCGCAAACTAATTGGAAGATCTGAAGAGATAATGAGGGTTATAAAAAGGGAAAGTGACATGCACGATCAGGAGCAGAGGTGATCTTCCCAAAAGCCATTTGGGGGGTGGACGCTAAAGCACGCGCCGTAAAGTAGGTACCTATGTATTGCAGTGTCGCAGAATGTTACTGGGAAGTATAGGTACATAGCCCCTCGAGCCAGATCAAACGCTACTCTGCAAGTCTGCTGACAGGGTGTCTGCGCAATCTCTGGCTAGATAGAGTATGGTCCCCCAGTCTTGATCCGCACTGCTTCGCACCACACGGCCTGCCAGCCTCAATGCCAAGTTGATAGGCATGCTTACAGTACGTGACGAACTATAGCCGACTTGACTACCTTATCATGTAGAGGGGTATAATTACCGATCCCTCATATCATCGCTGAGCTAAATGTTCCTTTGCATATGCCGGTTCCCTTGTAGTCGCTCTGTTTGATCGATATAGAGCTAGATTCATCTCTTTATCACGCATCACAAGTGCGCTGTGTGGCAGTTGCTGTGCTGGAACTGTCTCTCCCACGTTACGATCATCTAATTCAGTCTTCAATCACAGCCGCGATGGGCCAAATATCACGTTTCCTTCTGCTCGCTTCGTCCTTACTCGTTGTCTACTACGTCGGAGCCAAGATCTTGGATCGACTAACTTACTCCAGGAATAAACGCCTACTCGGCTGTCAAGAGGCTACGAAATACCCCCATAAGGACCCTGTCTTCGGTCTTGACTTGCTAATCAAAGACACCAAAGAACATACCGAAAGCGTCTATCTTGCCGAGATCAAGCGCCAATACGCCGTCTATGGGAAGACGCATGAGATCAGGTTCCTGAACGCGAGGATGATACGCACGATGGACTCCAAGAACATACAAGCGGTGTTGGGCTTGAATGCCAAAGACTTTGGGCTGCAACCTCTCCGAGAGGGCCTGGCCATGCCGCTTTTCGACCGTGGAATCAATACGACGGATGGCGAATACTGGCAGCATAGTCGCTCTCTGATCAAGCCGACCTTCTCCAGAGCCGAGATCTGCGATCTTGGCTCTCTTGAGTTCCATTTCTGCCGCTTTCTCGATCTCCTACCTCGAGACCGCTCTGAAGTTGACTTGCAGCCATTGCTGTCCCGTCTGGTACGTTTTTTCGATTTACAAAAACGATGAAATTAGAATGGCAGGGCGAACTTGCGCTTCTGTTTACCAGGCTGTCAAGCTGATTAGACTTTGGGTTGGCAATCTCTTTACCTTCTCCTTCCTAGCAGCTTGACCTGCTGGATGACGCATTGATCTTTTACCTTATTGAGGTAAGTCACTGCGACACTGACTACTGATCCAGTTCCTTGATACCTCCACTGAGTTCCTTTTCGGAGAGTCGACAGATACCCTTCTACTGATGCCAGCTCAAGAGGGTGAGCTTTTCATCAAATCTTTTGACTACGTCATGGAAGGGTTAGGAAATCGAGTAAGGCTGGGAAAACTTAAATTCCTGTACCGGGATCCAGTTTGGTTTGAGTCCATTCGGATTGTCCACGCATTTGTTGAAAAACATATAGACAAGGCGCTGGAAGCGGAGCATAATCGCAAGGTCAGCGGGCAATCCAATGAGATTGAAAACCGCCGCTATATCCTTCTCAACGAAATGGTCAAACAAACGCAAGATAAACTTGACCTACGCTCTCAAATTCTTGCTGTATTCATGCCCAGCCGTGATACTACTGCGTTCCTAGTGAGTAACGTGTTCCATGTCCTAGCTCGGAGACCCGAAAGCTGGGCAAAGCTTCGGAAAGAGGTTCTGTCTTTCGCATCGCAACCCTTGGCTTTTGAAGTGCTCAAATCGATGAAATACTTGCAGTGGATCATCAACGAAAGTACGTACCAAGCTCACAAGTTTATATCCCCAAAACTGATATCACGGACCACATAAAGCCCATCGCATGTACTCGATTTCAGACAACAACCCCCGCGTCGCACTGAACGACTCCGTCCTCCCAACTGGCGGCGGCCGGGACGGCAAATCCCCCATCTTGGTGTGCAAAGGCGAATACATCTCTTTCAACATCTACTGTCTACATCAAGACAAGGATATCTGGGGTGCGGATGCCGACGAGTTCCGTCCTGAGCGTTGGGAAGGGCTTAAGCCGCTGTGGACTTTTATTCCGTTCGGTGGGGGGCCGAGGACATGCCCGGCGCAGCAACTTGTTGGCATGGAAGCAGCCTACGTCATCGCAAGACTGGCACAGGAATTCTCCAGCATAGAAAGCAGAGATGAGCACCCATGGACCGAGGCGTGGAGGATTGGACCCCACAGCAAGTACGGTTGTAAAGTTGCCTTGATTCCAGCGTGATATTACGTATGATATAGTATGAAGAGTAAAGCGAAGTTCAGGCCTGGCTGCACAGAAGTCAGTATGTTTTTCCAACCGAAGAGGGAATTCTGAGACCATATATGCTTCATCGGTATTTTGTAGCTCGCTAGAATGGAAAAAATCCATCCATTGGAAAGACAGGCTTCAGTAGAGTAATGTTAAGAGAAAACGAAAACCTGCCGCAACTTGAATTATGTCTCGTCTTCACTCCCATAAGTCTCGTCAAACAGCTCGCTATACTCCCTTCGTTTCCTCGCTCTTTCCCCATTTTGCGAAACGACGAGTTTCATTGCACGTTTGAGAAGGCAGCGAAATACCTATGCTTCGCCCAAATCACTTCCGTCATCTACTTCGTACCTGGCAAATTCTCCTCCGCTTTCTTCAATATTGAGGCACTTTTCAGAGCCACAAACAACTAGCACACCGTGTTCTTCCCATCCTGCATTAAGGACAAGGAATACAGATGAGAAAGTTGTTCTTAGCTGAAACGCTCCCTCTCGTCGGACTTTCTCCAGCTTCAGGGCATACGGAGGAAAATGTTCACGATCCGGAATCGCGTTTTCCATTCTACGTATTCGCTCACAAAGCGTTCGATGAAAGCACCAACTATCTGTTGGAATTTCAGGTGTGATTTGGTTGATAATCTCCGCCCTATAGGGCTGGGGACCGCTAGTAGAGTTTTCACCTTCCACCTCCTAGATAGACTCCAATCCAGCTTCAACCCCATATACTAAATGCCCCATATGACCTCGTATTCCAACACTATCTTCGATTTTTGGTACCGCAGGCACGAACCGCATAAATTTCCCGAAGAAAGTATCATCCGCAAAATCTTTGTCCCGCACACGATGCGGAAACCATTCCTCGTACACCTGGTCCAAGAGAGCGAGTTGATCTTGGCCTGTCAGGCCGATGTTGCCGTAAATGGCGCAGCCTTTGCAGCAAAACACACGGCAGTCGCCTGACGTCAACTTAGATGAGATACTGAGCTGCGTGTTCATGTCTGTGGTTGCGAAAATTGAGAATGCGCTCGGAGTTGATAGGACTGAGATTGATGTAGAGAGGGATGATGAATGCAATTTGTTGGCCTTTGTAGTGACGCTCTTCTGCACAAGCACGGTCGTGGCGAGCTGCTGCGCTCATGATGTTTTTCGCGTAGCTGTGAAAGAGATTGCAAGATGATGGGAATGATCAAAGCCGGAAGATAGATACAGCAAAGCTTTCAAATAGGGAACCAAGCTCTAAACGTCAACTCTCCTTCACATCGATACTGTAGCGCGTTTAGAACTACACATCACCGCTCAGAAGGATTGAAGGAGCTGACAGGGTCTAGGCAGCAGTGTTTGCCCAACCTTACTTGAAACCATGGCGTTAGAACACTTTTACCCAGACTTCGAAAGAAACCTGTCCTGCGTTTTGAATTCCGTGCTCGAGCCCTGAGACGCTCGACAATGCTTGTACTACGTAGTCGATAGTACAGTGGAAGATTAGGTAAGGTAGGTAGGTAATTCTAGGGTCATACAAAAGGGTTAGGGGTTAGTACATGTCTGAGAGCTAAGGCGATCACGTGAGTTTCATCAAGCCTCCAGGGCTCAGCCCTGGGCCCTGGCAGATTCTCTCTCAGTACCTTACTTCGTAAGTACCTTAGGTCAACTTCCTAACTGGAGTGCTAATAGGAATCAAATAAAGAGATACTTTGTCTCAACCTACGTCTTGCCATGGTTAGCGCACCATATCTATCGCAAAGAGCCATGCTGATCTACAGATCTGCTGTGTCGCGGCTCCCAGGGCGGTGCATCTGAAACAGTATCCTGTGACGCCCGAATAGATGCATTATACATTATACATATACAACAACTCTAGTTGTTATTACCTTTCCCGTTATTGTATCCGTTCTTCTCAGCACTCACTTTTACAATTGGATATCAAGGACAGAAATCGGGTGTCACAAAATATTCATTACTTGCGTCGTCGACCGATTCACAGACCTTGTCGAATTTCTATTCCAGTTTGCCTATATCAACTTCAAGACTCGGCTCCTAGGAAGTCTCGCAATCCCATCTCCTTTCGATTCCGGAAAGAGATTTCAGCAGGCTCTCAGGCATGTCACACCCTTCAACCCCAAAGGAATCCAAAAAGACGAAACGCGCCAGTTCGCCTGAAAAGCATTTCACAACACCTCCAAAACACTATGGGAAGTGGAAAGAGGAAGCGGAGCCACAACCACCTCGGGGTTTTCTGAGCACGATTGGGAGGCTAATTGGGGTTCTGGGGGCTAGTGGAGGTGCGGCAGGCGCCTAACGAGGAACAGTAGGGAATACAGGTTTCGAGAGGTAGGGAACGAGGCTTTACCGACCTCTGCTTCTGGGTTTGGACCTTTGGTGAGACATGTGCACGAGGAACGAAGACAACGTCAGGAAGTAGGATACCGTCATGGAGCTGAAAGTAATATTACTACCATTTGGCAAAGTCTATTCCAATAATCCTCGAATACCATGTCTAATGGTTACGAATCAAAGGATCTCAGCTCAGTAATTGCAGTTTCCATTTGGCTTCTCAGTCTAAAGCATCCGAAGAGAGCTCCATCTCCAGCACTTTCACTTGGAACTTCCGGAATCCGTCCTCCGTTGCTTGGCATAGTTGGTGCTTCTTGGAGCTTTGGATTTGTTCTTCCTCATTTTTGACCTCGTCAATCACCATTGCTAGGTCGAGATTTGCGATATCTGAGTCCCTGGTTGCTATATCCATCTTCTTTCTGGCTCCCATTGCTCTCTTCTTCGCCACTCCTAGTCTCTTCTTCGACGCCCTCCCCCTCTCCTGCTCTTTCAAAATCATTCTCGCCGCTACCACTTTAGATTTCTTCTCAGTAAGGTATTCGTATACCTCTTTAAGGCCTTTTTCAGCCTTTGATTTCTTGGCGATATAACTTCGGTCCAGGAGCATGTCCTTTGGTGTGACTGTCTTTGGCACAACAAGCATACCAGTGGATGTTGCCAGCTGTCCCTGTTCTGCGTTACCAACTTCGGCATCATTGCCTACCAAAAGCGTATCTAGGCTTGATAAGTAGGTGTTGCAATAGGACACTATGGTACAGCTCACCCTTCCGAGCTTCGAGCTCATTTTCCTTGGAGAATTTCCTCTGAGCTTGACGCAGTACATCTGAGACAACATTCGGCGTATCTAAATGATGTTCATCCAGCCCGTCATCATCATCATTATCAGACATGGCTGATTCGGCAAACATTGTTCCTCCTTTGGACGGGCCTTGATCGACTTTCAATATGCCAGACATCAGCAAGCATACGTGTCAATTTAAAATTTGGAACTTACTCCGACCGTTCGTTCCGAGTTGCGACCGCTTAGGAACCGTGGACTCCTGGTCTGTAGATTGGCGCTTTGATGGGATCATTGCCGATTCGATCTATGAACCATCAAATCTTGGCGTCTTCTAGATTTGCTTAGATGCCTACCTTGGAAGAAGACATAGATCTCATAGGAGATGCTAGCACGAAGATAGTTGGCTGATTTTGTGGTGATTGTGAGACCCTAAATGCTTGCTCGCCTGGACTCAAATTTGGCAAGACATAAGCAGGAGATATCAGATCCCCTTAATCAAAGATTTGAGATGGAATTTAAAGGATAAGAAATGCTTCACTGCCGAAATCTCTCAAAACTGATAAGCTAGGGGATACGAAGTGGCTTCTCTTGGATGGACGAAGAATTGATAGCAAAGCCTTCGAAAATGTCTTATGGTAAGTTCTTTCCAACGCATGCACCAAAAGGTTAGGCCCATAGGTCGTTGTGAAAGGATCAAGTTGAACAGAGGAGATGTACTGTTCTCGATAGAAAACCCCCCCGGGGTGGTGCATTCACACCGTGCTGTGAACCGGCGTGAATATTGAAATACTGGGATTGAGAATTCACAGAGAGATACTTCAGAGCTGAACCGTGCTCCACTGGGGATATATGGCTGGAACACATCAATTATGAAAGAAGGTGACAACCTTACCAGCTACAAGACACACTTTCTCGTTCACGGGAGACGAGGAAAAGGTTTCCTAATGGGTTGCAGGGCTTGAGGACCAGACGATATTGCTAGAAAGCTTACGAAAGACCAGGACGAGTTCCTTGCCCGCTCCTCTGACTTGAGTCGAAGAGCATTATTTGCTCTCTAAACTTTATCATCTTCGGCTCAGGAAAACTCAGGCAGTTTCATAGCCAATACGTGCTCCTTGAAGTTCAGGAATCCGTCTCCCATCACAATATCTTCGGCACTTTGATGTGTAGGTCCTTCATACATTTTCGCTACCCGCAGTCGCTCAGACGCCACCGCGACATCATACTTTGCCATATCTGTCTCTCGAATCGCTGATTCCATCCTGGTCCTTACTCTAAGTGCTCGCTTTTCTGCCATCTTTAGCTTTATCTCTGCGAGTTTTATTTTGTCTGGGATGAGCTGCCCGGTGGCGGGTTTGGTCGCGGCTTTGTTTGTTTCGTAAGCGGAGGATCTTTCACTGAGGTACTCATAGACGTCTTCCAGAGCTCTCTCGGCCTCAGATCTCTTTTTGGTCGTCTTCGATGCCTTGGGTGTTAAGGCGGCCTTCAGCTCGGGTTTCTTGCTCTTGAGGGCAGTCGTTAGAACTCTGCTGCCTACGCTTGCACGCTCAATTTTGGCTTTGGCGATTGCAGAAGAGAGTCTTCCAGCGGCATTATTGTTAGCGAGGAGTTTAGGCTCCTTGAGTACGTCTTTCTTCTTTTTAGGTGTGAACCCCTTGTTCGCCGCCACTTTCGACTTTCTAGCCTTGAGCAGCTTAGCGGCATTCTCGGGTACGAGACCTGTTCTTCTAGCTTTGGTGGGTGTCTTCGGCGCGGAAGCCATCTTCACTGCTGGATCTTCCATACCAGAGGTGACAGTGCTGCCGCTGGGGCTGTAGGCCGGCGAAATTGGCTTTGTCAAGTCCACAATCTCCCACTTTTCGCTAGACTTGGCCTGTCGCGGATCTAGGTTGTTGTAAGCCGTCTAAAGCCAGAAACTGGAACATAGCTTACCTTCATGGTCGTCATGACTCGCGTGTTGTTGAGGCGTTGTAGCTAGGGCCATCTTCTAAGCAGTGTGATCGTCCAAAAACCACTTCATACGGTATCAGTCAGGGCAGTTACTGACATAGTCAAACTCATGTTCTTCAAAAGGATGCTTACGACTGTAGAGCAGCGAAATTCCCTGCCAACAAAACGCGTGATCTTAAAGACCCAGTGAGCCTTTAAATGTCGTAAAGAACTTTAGAGTCTGGTACGAAAGCCACAGCTCGGATGGGCCAAGTCTCGATAGCAGAGCATTCGATGCTGAGACCCTAGCTATTGTTAATGTCGAGCCAAAAAGATGGAAGTTGCGAAATTAGATGAGACAAGCATTTACAAGGTGAGTTGTTCCTCGCGTTCTACACTGATCGTTCATTCACAGAAAATGCTAGCGCCAGATTGCAATACAATGCCAAACCAGGATATGAGGACTCTAGGGCCAATTGACTGTCTTGAAGATAGTTTTCATGTTCTACTACTGAGTCCTTAACGGAGAGTTAGGACTTGGACTTTCTGAAAGGGCTTCAAGAGCTTTGGAGATCTTACTACATTGGCTGGAAGAAAGCTGTTGCTACCGCAGAGTTGGTCATCACCTGAGAACTTTCAAACAAATCATTCAGAGTCAAGGTAAGTTTCTTGCTTGTGGATGGATAGACAAAGTCCTGAATAATGTCTAACGCTCATCCACGCCAATTTCAGCTCCTGCCTCCTACGAAAAATCCGGTCCCATCGCGGTCGTCGTGAAAGTCTGGAGACCTCTCTAGGTCGGTTTCAACTCGGCTGCGTACTCTGATCTTGCCTTTCCCAGAATTAATTCTGCGCGGCTCTGTTTCCACCATGCAAGATTGAGGGTCACGTTAGCGTGATCCATTTTCTCGTGCGCAGCTCTTTCTTCGCCTTCTTATGCTCTTCTACGGCTTCACTCGTTTTCTTCTCTGCCAGTCTCAAGTGCTCTCCATCCAGAAAACCTTGGGCTGCCATTGCGGCCACATCCTTGTTCCCAAACAGATATTCGTAGACGTAGTTATCTACTGAGCAAGCGGGCTTGCTCATCTTCTTTTCGGGAGCATCATCAGGCTGAGGCGCTTGAGCTTGCAAGAATACCGAGAGCTTGCGAAGTACATCGTTTGACAGCTCATCGATGTCAAGTTCGACCTCATCAGCTTGCACGCCCTGTAATCGTTCCCCGATGTCAGTATCAAGCTCACATGTCTACGGTAGATGGGATTTGCAATCGTAATCGCAATAGCTCAAACTATGATGGCACCTGCACCTTCAATTCCGGCATATTGTCCCGGATAATTTTCAGCGCCATAACCATCTTTGACTCCGACAGGGTGTTAATCATGCTCGAGATCTTCGACTTCTGCTCGTACGAAACTTTCTCGTCTTTCGATTGGACAGCAGAGCGCGAGAGGCCGGGTAGAAAGACCTCTGGGACCAGAAGTGCTGCACTTCGTTCAGCTACCCCACTGGATGATCCTTCTGGTAAATCGGATATCAGTAAACATTGAGTGTTTTCGGGTGTGTAAAATGGAGTCTACCTCGGTGATCGCTCTTCAAGTTTCGCGGCTTGACAGATCCTTCGTTCAAGGAACGGCCATTGGTGTCGGTCTCGGATTCCTTCTTGAAAAGTCGAGTCATCTTGTTTGCAGACACAGGTTGCACAAGGAAGACTTGGTAATGATGGCGGTCAGGTTAAATGTGAGGATGGTCTATGTGGACACGGTCAGCAAGCGAAAAAACAACGGTGGGCGATTCCATCAATACTTCTCAGTCAACACTCACCGGTTTATTACCTAGATAACAGCTTCCGTCGAAGAGGTCTCTCAATCGATACGAGCATCCAATTGGTGTTCGAGAGTAGAGTCACTCTCCTAGGCTAGACAATCATAGATAGATTGAGCAGCCCAGGTTGCTGGAAGAGTAGAAAGTATCTGTGGTTTGTAAAGGTTTGAATGAGGCTTTTGTATCCAGAACTGGACGGGTAGCATTTACTTTGGGAACCGATATTTGCACACCCAGTTTCCATACATGCACACCCAATCTCACTACATAAACACCCATCCAAATTAGGATTAGTTACTGATACCTCAGTCGATTAGAAATACATTTATTTGTG
>JAABVA010000679.1_pt1 | contig 41082 bp, 40 predicted proteins | sample 5560331 | NCBI WGS metagenome assembly JAABVA01 (sample SAMN12812661, study PRJNA571458) | rock metagenome | isolation source: Antarctica rocks | place: Antarctica: Victoria Land, Mt New Zealand sud | collected 2016-01-07 | reverse complement strand
CGGCTGCGCCCGTTCTGCTCGGCCCGGTGTGCCGACGTGGACCTGGGCCGCTGGTTCGGCGGCGCCTACGCAATCCCTGGCCCGCCGCCAGAGCTCGACGAGGACCCGCCGGAAAGCAGCCTGACCCCGGCAAACGTCACATACCGCACTTGATCCGCGGCATTGGCTGCGGTAGCAAGCCGCTCCGGCGGAGCAGCATCCGCACGGCCGTGGCCCAGGTAGCTCAGTTGGTAGAGCATGCGACTGAAAATTGCAGTGTCGGCGGTTCGACTCCGTCCCTGGGCACCACGTCTTTCCTTTTAGACCTTGGATGGTATTGCGACTCGCAACCTTTTGCTTACCGGCGGCGTGCTTGCGTTTGCGTTGACCACTAGTCTGGATGCGGCGGCGCAGACGGCGCGCTGGGTGCGCGGCACCGTCGAACAACTCGATGGCAACACGCTGGTCGCGAAGTCGCGCCAGGGCGAGGCGCTGCGCATCGCGCTCGCGCCGAATTTCACCGTTGGCGCCCTGAGCCAAAGCGACCTGTCGGCTGTGAAGCCCGGCGCCTACGTCGGGATCGTCAGCACCGGGCCGCGGCGTCGAATGCGCGCCGCAGTCGTGACAGTGTTCCCCGAAGGGGCATCGCGCGCCAACGAAGAGCAGTTTGCCTGGTACACCCTGCCCAACAGCATGATGACGAACGCACCAGTCGATTCCGAGGTCACGGCCACGGACGGCCACGAGCTGACGGTATCGGTTAAAGGCGAGAAGCTGGCGGTCGAGGTCCCTGCCGACGCGATTATCGCCGTGATTTCGGCAGGCACGCCGGCGATGGTGACGCCGGGCGCGAAGGTGGTCGTCTTCGCACAGGCAGGCGCAGATGGCACGCTATCGGCCGCGCGCGTCAACGTCGGCCGCGACGGCTTTACCCCGCCGTTGTAGCGGCCGCTCGGATTTCGGCCAGGCCGCGCCGGGCGGTGCCGTCCGGCGCGAAGTTGCTGGGGTCGAGCCAAGCGAGCAGGGCGTCGCGACAGACTGGCCACTCGTCGCCGACGATGCTGAAATACGCGGTGTCGCGTAGCCGCGCCTTCATGACGTAGTTTGCCCGCAGGGTGCCCTCATAGACGAAGCCCAGCCGCTCCGCGGCACGGCGCGAGGGTATGTTCAGCGCATTGCACTTCCAGACCAGCCGGCGGTAGCCGAGGTCGTCGGCAGCGAGGCGCAGCAACAGGAACATCGCCTCGGTCGCCGCACGGGTCCGCTGCATGCGGGGCGCGAACCAGATGTGGCCGAGCTCGATCGACGCATGGGCCGGCAGGATGTCCATGAGCGTGAGCCAGCCCGACACTGCGCCGGTCGAGACCGGGCGCACCGCCCACGCCATCGGGTCATGCGTGCTGGCGAAGCCGGCGACGAAAACGGCCATGGCCTCGGCCGTGGGGAATGGGCCGTAACCCATGTAGTCCCAGGAGCTGTCGGCGGCCGGGTCCTGCTGCGCTACCTGCCAAAGCTCCTCGGCGTGGCGCCGATGGAGCGGCTCGAGCACCACCGACTGTCCGCGCAGGCTGATGCGGGCCGGCAGGGGCCGGGGCGTGGGGTCGACGGGCGGTCCAAGCGGGCGATCGGTCATGATGGGCATCCTGCCACAATGTCGTGGGTCGGCGCGCGGTCCTTGTTGGTGTGCGAGTATTTTGGGTTGGTGTGGAAAGTATCCTGGCGTTGGCGCCCCTTGAAGGCGGAGGCTGGACATGATCATGGTCCGGAAACGCCACGTCGTGAAAAGCGACAGGGAGAGGACAGCCAATGACCGAGACCGCATCGACCAGCTCCTATGCAACAGCCTATGCCGATTGGCAGGCCGATCCCACGGCCTGGTGGGCCCAGGCGGCCGAGGGCATCGATTGGACCCAGCGCTGGGACCGGGTGTTCGAACCGTCGCTCGGCGTGTTCGGCCAATGGTTTGCCGGCGGCAAATTGAATATCGCGCAGAACTGCCTGGACCGGCACGTGGACACCGGACGCGGCGGGCAAGCGGCGCTGATCTGGGACAGCCCGATGGCCGGGGAGCTCCGGACGTTCACCTACAGCGAACTGCGCGACCGCGTCGCCCGCGTGGCCGGGGCGCTCGCGACGCTCGGCGTCGTGCCCGGCGACCGCGTCGTGATCTACATGCCGATGGTGCCCGAGGCGGTCGTCTCGATGCTGGCCTGCGCGCGGCTGGGCGCGGTGCATTCCGTCGTGTTCGGCGGATTCGCAGCCGCCGAGCTTGCCAAGCGCATCGAAGACGCCGAGCCGCGGGCCATCATCTCCGCGTCCTGCGGGTTGGAGCCGGGCCGCGTCGTCGCCTACAAGCCGCTGCTGGATGCCGCCATCGCCTTCAGCGCGCATAAGCCCGACGCCTGCCTGATTCTGCAGCGCCCGATGCTGGCCGCCACCATGACGCCGGGCCGCGACCACGATTTTGCCGATGCGGAGGCGGCCGCAGCGCCGCACCCGCCGGTTCCGGTCCTCGCCACCGACCCGCTCTATATCCTGTACACCTCCGGCACGACCGGCAAGCCGAAGGGCGTGGTGCGCGATACCGGCGGCTATGCCGTGGCGCTGCACGCGTCGATGCACATGATCTATGGCGTACGGGCCGGCGACGTCTATTGGTGCGCCAGCGACGTGGGCTGGGTGGTCGGCCACAGCTACATCGTCTATGGGCCGCTGCTGGCGGGCTGCACCACGGTTTTGTATGAGGGCAAGCCGGTCGGCACGCCCGACCCCGGTGCATTCTGGCGCGTCTGCGCCCAACACGGCGTTCGCGTGCTGTTCACGGCGCCCACGGCTCTCCGCGCGATCAGGCAGCAGGACCCGGACGGGTTGCACCTGGCCTTACACGACCTAAGCCGGTTCGATGCGCTGTTCCTGGCTGGCGAGCGGTGCGACCCGCCGACCGGCATCTGGATCGCTGGGAAGCTCGGCCGGCCGGTCGTGGACCATTGGTGGCAGACCGAAACCGGCTGGCCGATCACCGCCGGGTTCCGCGGCTATGGCCTGTTCCCCTTCAAGCCCGGCACCGGCGGACGCGCCTGCCCCGGCTATGACGTTCACGCCCTGAACGACGAAGGCGTCGCGCTGCCGCGTGGCGAAGTCGGCAACCTCGCCATACGCATGCCGCTGCCACCGGGCTGCGCGCCGACGCTGTGGCATGATGCGGAGGGGTTCCGCACGGCCTACCTGCTCGACTATCCCGGCTGGTATCGCACGGGCGACGCCGGGCGGGTGGACGCGGATGGCGACGTGTGGGTGATGGGCCGCACCGACGACGTGATCAACGTCGCCGGCCACCGCCTGAGCACCGGCGCGATGGAAGAGGTGCTGGCCAGCCATCCCGACGTTGCGGAATGCGCGGTGGTCGGCGCGGCGGACGCGCTGAAGGGCCAGGTTCCGCTGGGCCTTGTCGTGCTGAAGGCCGGTGCGCGCCGTGACCATGCGGAGGTGACGCGCGAGCTGGTGGCGCTGGTCCGCGAGCGGATCGGGCCGGTGGCGGCGTTCAAGGACGCCCGCGTAGTGGCGCGCCTGCCGAAAACCCGGTCCGGCAAGATCCTGCGCGGCAGCATACGCAAGCTGGCCGACGGGGATGACGCCCCTGCCCCGCCGACCATCGACGACCCCGCCATCCTGGACGAGATACGCGCCGTGCTCGTCAGATGAACTTCAACAGGAGAATGCCGCCGACGATCCCCGCTGCGGTCAGGCTGGTCACGAGCGTCAGCCGGCGCTCGATGAAGGCGCGCACGGGCTCGCCGAACTGCCGAATCATTGCGGCCACGAGGAAGAACCGCGCTCCGCGGGTCAATACGCTGGCGGCCACGAACACGCCGAAGTTGAAGTGCGCCAAGCCCGAGGTGATCGTAACGATCTTGTAGGGGATTGGGGTTAGGCCTTTGATGAGGATGACCCAGAGCCCGTACTGGTTGAACTTGTCCACGAAGGCGTCGGCGGCTGCCTCATAGTGGTAAAAGCGGATCAACGGCGCCGCGACCTGGTCATAGAGCGCGTAGCCGATTAGGTAGCCCAACATGCCGCCGACCACGCTGGCCAGCGTGCAGATCAGCGCGAACCGGTAGGCACGGTCTGGCCGCGAGAGCGCCATCGGCACCAGCAGCGCGTCGGGCGGCACCGGGAAGAAGCTGCTCTCGGCGAAGCTGATCAGCGCCAGCCACACGGGCGCGCGCCGGTCGGCGGACAAGGCGAGCACACGGTCGTAGAAACGGCGGAGCATGATGGTTCCCAAATGATTGCGCCTGCCATGCCACGCTAAGCCGCCAGCAGCAATCACGGCCGCTTCCGTGCGGCGCCTGCTGCGGTTAGGCTTTGTCAAATTTTCCGCATGGGGTTTCATTGATGCGCCGCTTCGCCGTTCAGCTTGCCATCGCCTTCATCCTTGCCATGGCCGTACCATCCGTCCGGAGCCCGGCCATCGCGCAGGACGCCAACCTGCCCCCGCATGCCTGGCTGTTCGGCACCTGGACCGGCGGCATCTTCCCAGTGCCGAACGGCTTGTCCAACCAAGCCTGCCTGTCGCAGCCGGTCGTGATATTCACCCGCGACCTCGTGCTCCGGGCGACCCTCACCGATCAGATGCTGACGCAGCGCGAGATCGAGACCGCACGGACCTCGTCGCAGGGAGCCGAGTTCCGCTTCGCGGCGGCGGTCGGCGGGTCCGGCCTATTGGGAACCGGCAGCGGTCCAGCGGTCGGCTTCGGCTGCGAGTCGCCGGATGCACTGCACATCCAACGCCGGGGCGACAACGAGATCACCTTCCCTGGCTGCGCCGACTTCCCCAACCCGCTCGTGCGCTGCCAGACGCGTTGACCGGCGCGCGCCGACACTTGGCCGGGTTCGACTGACCGCGTTCCCGCACCCGCCCGCGGCCATGCGCGCCGCATTGGATGCGCTGGTTGACCTCGATCCGCGGCTGGCGCGCATCGAGCAAACGGCCGGGTTGCTGCCCTGGCGGGTTCGTACCGGCGGCTTCCCAGGCCTCCTGCAGATCGTGGTCGGACAACAGATCAGCAATCAGGCCGCGCGCGCAATTTGGCGTCGCCTGGCGGCGCTTCCGGGTGCGCTGGCGCCGGAGGGTTTGCTGGCATTGGACGAGGTGGCGCTGCGGGGTGCCGGATTATCGCGGCCGAAGGTGTCGCACGCGCGCTCACTCGCGGCGGCCTTCGCCAGCGGCCAGCTTTCCAGCACGGTGCTCGAGCGGCAATCGGATGCGGACGCGACGGCGACAATCGTCGCGGTGCGCGGCCTGGGCCCATGGACGGCAGAGGTCTATCTGCTGTTCGCGTTGCAGCGCCCGGACGTTTTTCCGGCAGGCGACGTCGCGCTGGCAGGCGCTGCCGCCGACCTACTTGGTTTGCCGGGCCGGCCGGACCCGAAGACGCTGCGCGCGCTGGCCGAGGCCTGGCGCCCAAGCCGCGCGCTGGCGGCCCGGCTGCTCTGGCATCACTGGCGGCATTTGACTGGCCGGCCCAGCTTCGATGACGTGGCGCCTGATCCAGGCCCCGTTTACGGCACGTTCACCAATCTCGTCTAGAACCGTCCTGATCTCTCAGGACCCTTCCGTATGGACCTTCCCTCGCCAGTCGCGCCGCATCAGTCCGCCACCTTCGAGGAGCGGGGCGTCAGCTTGCCGTTCACGACGCCCGCGTTGGCGGGCGCCCGGGTTCGGCGGGACCGGCGGCATGGACTGGTGCTCGTGGTGCCTAATCCCGCGGGTGGGCGGGGCGTCTATGTGCTGCCCTGGTCCGGCGTGCGGGACATGTGCCATCCGACGCTGCACGATACCATGCTGCACGACCACATCTCGGGGTCTAGGGGTAAACCGATCACCCCAAGTACGGTGCGCGCCGCGGCCCGACGGGTCGCGACCGACGGCGCGGCGGGCCGGGCGGCGCACGCGGCTGCGGTTAAGGCCATGCGGGCCGACACCGAGTCGTGCCAGGCCACCAACCAGTATCTGCTCAGCATCCTGGCGGCGCAAACGGCGGTGCAGGCCGATTTGACCGAGGTGGCGACCCTGGCCGTCATCGTGGACGAGATCGGTGTCGGTCCGCATGCAGCACGGGCCAGCATCCCGCTCCGGCTGGCGCAGTTGCAGACCCTACACGCTGACCTCACCGCCTGGTCGGGCACAGTCTCGGACGAAACAGGATATGTGTCGATGACATGCGCCATGGCGGCCTTGGCCGTTCGCTGCGCCGAGCAAGTTATTGCGGCCGCGCGCGAACGGGTGGCTGATATCGGAGGCTTGTTCGCCGGATCGCGGAGCCGAGCAGCCGACATTGCCGCCATCGCTGCCCGCCCCGCTTGGGTGCTCGATGGCTGGGACCTGCCCTGCCTCCTCTGGGGAGCAGCATCCGGCGCCAGCGACCAGCGCACGGCGCTCAGCGAAATCGGGCAGCTCCTGGCAGTGCTGCCAAAGGAGGCCGAGCAATGGGTCGGCGCCTCGATCGAGGTCGAGGTGAACCAGGCTATCCGCCGTACGGTGGGCATCAACCAGGACTGGCGCACCGGGATGAGTACACTCGATGCGGTGGCGCGGAATGAGCAGTTCCGGGCGCTGGCTGCCTAGGATGGCCCAACTCGCATCCGCTCCGCACCGTCCTGTCGCCGACGTGCAACGCAAGCTGCACCGGGCGGCCGACGAGCAGCTTGCCCAGGTGCTGGCGCTGGTGGACGCGATGCCGTCGCGAGGCGCTGCCGACGCGCTGATCGCACCGCTACGCGTTCGTCTCGCAGCCATCGGACCGGTGCGTCCAATGTCGATCACCCGCCTGCTGTTCCGCCCGTTGGACCCGGTCATCACCACCGGCCCGCGCTGGAGGCCTGGCAGTCCGGCCGTGCCACGGACGGCGCTTCCCAGCATCGGCAACGCGGTGATCGCACGGCTGGGCTCGATTGCAGCGCCGATCCAGGCGATGATCGCTGGATATCAAGGCAAGGACCAGGCTGTGGTGGACCGGGCCGGAGCTGCGCTATGGCCGGAGGCCGCAGCCGTGCTTGCAGAACTGCCGATGCCGTTCGACTGGGGGCTCGCAACGGGGCTGCCCGAGAGCTGCTTTCCCGAAATCCGTGCTAATATAGCAGCGGTGTTGCACCAGGCTGTTCCGCTCAGCCAATGGACGCGAGACCCGGGCGCTTCCGTTCCACTGCCCATCGTCAAAACGGTCCTAACAGCCACGCAGACGACCCATCCGGCCGGGTTGGGCACCGTTTTGGCCGTCCTGATGGCAAACGGCTCTTCAGCCGCGTCGGTGCTGGTCGCTGCATTTGCGCTCCCGGGGCAGCAGGTCGATGTCGCGGTCGAACAGACTTTGCATCGGGCGGAGTACGTTCTGACCAGCATCTTGCCCTCAGTCGGGCTCGCCGCCGCTTCGGTCCAAATCACGCACATTGCGGCGTTGCTCGACGCAGTCGAGGGACCCGGCGCTCGCCCGACGCTGTGATCCCACGCGCAGCGCACTCGGCAACTGGCCGACACGGCCTGCCAGGAGCGGCTGACCCAGGCACTGGACCAAGAGTTCCTGCCCAAATTCGCCGCCAGCGACGCCGTCCTGGACGACGACGCCGTAACCGGGCTTGAAACCGTGGCGCGGGGCCTGCGCCGGCTTGCGCTTGCGGGCCGCCGGTTTGGCGCCGGCACAGTCTATGACAAACTATTGGGCCGCACCGCCGCGAGTGCCTGTGCCTCGGCCGGCAGCACGCTCACCCGCATGGAACGGCTGCGGCTGGCCGAGTTGCTCGTCGGCGCCGATGCCGCACTCGAGCTATTGCCGGCCTAGCCTGGTTTGACCGCGGCAACGCCGGTCCCGTAACCTTCGCTGAAACCAGGAAGGACCGTGCCATGACGACCCAAGTGACCCGTCGTGCCCTGATGGGTGCAGCGCTGGCAGTTCCAGCCATTCGGGCCGCGCACGCTGAAGTCGGCGAGGTCATCATCTCGAAGCAGTTCGGCACGCTTTATCTGCAGCAGGACGTGATGGAAACGCAGCGGCTTATCGAAAAGCATGGCGCCCTGCTCGGCCTGCCTAACCTCCGCGCCAGCTATATCCGCTTCGCCGGGACCGGCCCGATCACCGAAGCGCTGCTGTCCGGCAGCCTGCATTTCGCCAGCGGAGGCGTTCCGGGCGCGTTGCTGCTGTGGGACCGCACGCGCGGCACGGTGAAATCCACCTTTGCCATGAACGCCACCAATCAGCGGCTACTGACGGTCAACCCGACAGTGAAGACCATCCGGGACCTCACGCCGCAGGACCGCATCGCAATGCCTGCGGTGAAGGTCAGCCCGCAGGCCATCTTTCTCCAGATGGCCGCGGCGAAGGAGTGGGGTGCGGCCGAATGGGGCCGGCTCGACGCGCAAACCGTGTCCCGCGCGCATCCGGACAGCATGGCGCAGATGCTGGGGCGGACGGAGATCACCTGCCATTTCTCCTCGACCCCGTTCCAGGACCGCGAGTTGGCGATGCCGGGCGTGCGGGAGCTGGCGAACAGCTATGCACTCCAAGGTGTCGAGCTCTCGACGCCGAACACGATCTATGCTGCAGCAGCGTTCCGCGCAGCCAATCCGATAGCGTGGCGCGCGACCCTCGCAGCGTTTCGGGAGGCTACCGACTGGATCGAGAAGAATCCGCAAGCCGCGGCCGAGCTATACCTCAAGTCGAGCGGCGACAAGGACAGCTTGGCCGGCGTGATGGCGGCGATGAGCGCGCCTGGCAACCGCTTCACCCTGCAGCCCGCCGGCGTGCAGCGGGTCGCGAGCTTCATGGCCGACACCGGCGTGCTGCGACGCCGGCCCGACAGCCTGGCCGACCTGTTCTTTCCAGAAGCGGTCGAGGCCGGCGGAAGCTAATCACGTAAGCTGCACAGCCTGCACGGCGGTTTCCAGCTCCGCGAAGCTCGGCATATGCTGGTTCGGCGCCATCTTGCGACCAGTCTCGACGCTGATTTGCGGCGCGTTCCCGTGCAGGTGCGCCACCAGCACGGCACGGATGACCTCGAAGTACTTGCTCTCCTCCTCGACGACGCCCTTGAGCCGGGCGGCGAACGGGCCGGCCATGCCGTAGGCCAGCAGCACGCCAAGGAACGTGCCGACCAGCGCGCCGCCGATCATTGCGCCCAGCACCGCCGGCGGCTCGTTGATGTGCGACATCGTCTTGATCACGCCCAGCACCGCGGCGACGATCCCAAGCGCGGGCAGGCCATCCGCCATGGTCTGCAGCGCGTGGGCGCCGTGCAGCTCTTCGTTCAGGGTCTTCTTCAGCTCGCGGCCCATCAGATCCTCGATCTGGTGCGGATCGTCGGCGTTCATGCCCATCATGCGCATGTAGTCGCAGATCATCGCGGTCGCGTGGTGGTTCGCCAGGATGCGCGGGAACTTCTGGAAGGCGCTGCTGCCGTTCGGGTTCTCGATGTGCGGCTCGAGCGCCATGGCGCCCTTCGTGCTGGCCAGGCGGGCAAACAGAAACAACAGGCTCAGCAGCTCGATGTAGTGCGGCTTGGTGAAGCTTGCGCCGCCCATGATCTTCTTGAAGCCGGCCAGGGTATGCTTCACGTCGTGCATGCTGTTCGACATCACGAATGTGCCGATCGCCGCGCCGAGGATGGTCAGCAGCTCGAACGGCATTGCCTCGATCAGCGGCTCCAGGCTGCCGCCGGACATGACATAGCTGCCGAACACGCAGGCGAGCAGGAATACGAGGCCTCCGACGGTCAGCATGGCGGATCAGCGGGCCGGTGCCACGGGCCGGTCCCGCAGCACAAGGATGGCGATGCGGCGGTTCGCCGCGGCCAATGGGTCGGCGGGCAGCAGGGAATCGCGGTCGGCATGGCCGGCCACGCTGCGGAACCGGGTCTCTGGCACGCCTGCATCGGTCAGCAAGCGCCTGGTTGCGTTGGCCCGCTCGGCCGAGAGCTCCCAATTACTGCGGTCCCCGCCGCGATATGGTGCTGCGTCAGTGTGGCCATCGATAGCGATTGCCTGCGTCAGGCGAAGCAGGACCGGCGCCACCTTGGACAGCAGCGCCCGCGCGCGGTCGTTCAGTGCGGATGCGCCGAATGCAAACATCGGCTGCCGGTCCTCATCCAAGATCTGGATGCGCAGGCCTTCGGGCGTAAGGTCGATCGCGAGCTGTTTCGCCAGGCCCGCAAGCGCCGGGTCAGAGCGGACGGCCTCGCGGATCTGCTCCGCCGCCTGCTCGAACGCCGCGCGTTCATGCTCCTCGCGCCCGGCCTCGGCAGCGGCCTCCTTGGAAAGAGGTGGCACGATCTGGCCGGCCTTCGGCTGGGTTACCAACGGCCGCACGGTCTCAGGCAGGGCGGCTAGCGGCGTGGCCGGCGCGATGCCGCCATCCTCGGCCATCGTGAGCAGCGATGGCCCATTCACCCGCAATTTCGTAGGCGTCGCGGGGACGTCGCCCTCGGCCTCGTCCGCCTCGATGTTCGGATGCGTCGGACCGGTCGTGAGCTGAACCGCGCCACGGTCCGACGCCAGTGAGCCATCCACGTTCGGCGTTGTCCCGCCAAAAGGCATGCCGAAGCCCGAAGTGGTGCGCGACATGAGGTTGTTTGGGCTGAAGTAGTCGGCCAGCCCGCGCTTCTGCTCCTCGGTCGTCGCGTTCAGCAGCCACATCAAAAGGAAGAATGCCATCATCGCCGTGACGAAGTCGGCATAGGCCACCTTCCACGCACCGCCATGGTGACCGCCCGCGACGACCTCCTCCTTACGGATGACGATCATCGGCCTCGTCTTTTTTGTGCTGCCGCTCATACCCAAACCTCGCCCATGCCAGGGCAGAATGGCAGCAAAGGCTTAAGGTCTGGCTAAGATGGGCTGGACCGGACTCGATGCACCCGAAACAATCCAGACCGCCGAATGCGGGTTCAGGCCGCCAGGGCGCGCGCGAACACCGCCGGGTCCACGTTGCCGCCGCTCAGCACGGCGGCCACCACGCGGCCGCGCGCGTCGAACCGGCCCGATAGCAGCGCCGCGAGGCACACCGCCCCGCCGGGCTCGACGACCAGCTTCAGGTGGGTGAATGCGAAGGCGATCGCGGCTAGCACCTCGGCGTCCGTCACCACCACGCCGCCTGCCAGCCGCGACTGGTTCAGCGCAAATGTCAGCTCCCCCGGCATTGGCGCCAGCAAAGCATCGCAAAGCTGCGAGCCGCCCGGCGGATTGGCCTCGCGCCGGCCGCTGCGGAGCGAGCGGATCGTGTCGTCCGACCCCTCCGGCTCAACCGCGATGATCCGGGCGCCCGGCCGTGCGCCCTCGGCCGCGAGCGCGCATCCGGCGATCAGGCCGCCGCCGCCCGTGCAGACCAGCAACGCTTCGACCGGCAACCCCGCCGCCTCGGCATCCGCGAACAGCTCCAGCGCCAGGGTCCCCTGCCCGGAAATGACGTGGGCGTTGTCGAACGGTGGGATGAGCGTGGCGCCGGTGCGGCCGGCGTAGGCCCCGGACAAAGCCTCCCGATCCTCCGTGAGCCGGTCGTAGTGGACGATCTCGGCCCCCCAGCGCCGGGTGCTGTCGACCTTAACCCGAGGCGCGTCCTTTGGCATGAAGATCGTGGCCGAGGCGCCGATACCCTGCGCGGCGCAGGCCAGCGCCTGGCCGTGATTGCCAGACGAATGGGTCACAACGCCGGCCTGCCGCTCCGCCGCGGACAGTTGCAGCACGGCGTTCGTCGCGCCCCGCAGCTTGAAGCTGCCGGTCTTTTGCAGGCTCTCGGCCTTCAGCAGCACGGTCCCGCCGGTTAGTTGGTCCAACAAGGCATTGCGCAGCATGGGGGTGCGCACGACCCGCCCGTCGATACGCGAGGCCGCCGCCGCCACATCGTCAAAGGTTGGTAGCTGCATCTTCAATCTCCTGAATGCGGCAGAAGAGCCGCGTCGGCACCGAGGCGTTGCACGACACGGTAGACGCGGAACCGCTCGGCCTCCATCCCGTCCACCGTCCCGCCTCGGGTGCGGACAAGCTCGCCAACCTCCTCCGCCATCGCCCAATAAGCGGGGTTCGGCGGACTGGAACGGCGCCGGCTCACCACCAGCAGCCCGGGCCCGGCGACGTGCGCGTTCGGCAGGCGGAACAGCGCCCAGCGCTCATCGGCGCCCAGCACCGGCAGATCATGCGGCGCGCGCCAGGCGAGCAGGCTGGCGACCTCGTAGGCCTCGGACGCGACCCAGCCCACGCCCTGCTCGCGGCGCATCGCCTCCAGGTCGCGTGAGATGCCGTCCCAGCCGCTGAGGCGGATCAGCGTAGGGTCCAGTCGGCGCGGCAGCGGAAACGGGGCGGCGACGGCCTGCACATAGGCCAGCGCCGTGATGGCCAGGCCCAGTGCGACCGCCGGCCGCCATAGCCGCCAACCAAGGCTGGCAGCGCAGATCGCGGCAGCGGGATACACGATGGCTGGCCAGTTCGCCTGCACCCGGTCCCCAATTGCATGCTGCACGAACACCAGCAGGCCCGGTGCCGTCATCGCCGCCAGGAGCGACCAGGCCGGGTCCCGCGCAGCCGAGCGCCGAACCGCGATCCCAACGCCAGCCACCAGCAATACGAACACCACCGGCGTTGCCAGCCCGGCCTGCCCGCCGACCAACTCCAGCAGGTGGCCCAGCGCCGCGCCAGGGTTCCAGTTTCCGGTTCGGCCGCCTTGCCGAGCAAAGCTGGCCCAGCCATGATCCGCGTTCCACGCCACCACGGGCGCGAACACCGCCACTGCCACGACGCCGCCCAGCCAGAGGTAGCGGCTGCGGAACCAGCGGCGCAGCCCCGGCACCCACGCCAGCCACAGCACGATACCGATCCCGAGAAACCCGCCGGTGTATTTGCTGGCCATTGCACCGCCGGAGACAAGCCCGGCCACAAGCCACCATCGGCCGTCGCCGGACCGCAGCAGCCGCGCCACCGACCAGATCGCCGCAGTCCAGAACAGCAGCAACGGCGTATCCGGCGTCATCGTCACGGCGCCCACCCCGACCAGCAGCGTGCCGTTCAGCACCGCCGCGGCCGGCACACCCAAATGGCGGCCAGGAAACAGGTCCTCCGCCGCACGCGCCAGCAGCACGGACCCGGCCGCCGCCGAAAGCGGCCCCAGCAGCCGCACCCCCAGCGCGTCCTCACCGATGAGCCAAGTCCCTGCCCGTATCCACAGCGCCACCATCGGCGGATGGTCGAGATAGCCCGGCGCCAGCGCGTGCGACCATACCCAGTAATAGGCCTCGTCGCCCGACAAGGGCGTGTCGGCAGCAACAATGAGCCGCACGACCGTCAGGCTTAGCAAGGCAAGCAGCGCCATGTTCCTGCGATCTGTTGCTCGCACCGCTACGTGAAGCGGTTCATTGCCGATCATCGGGAGATTGATGTTAGCGTACGGTTACAAGCCAGAACTTAAATCCAAGAGAGCGCCCATGATCTCGTTTATCGGCGACATCATCATTGGCGGCCTCGCGGGCCTGCCGGCCAAGTTCATCATGCCGGGCCGCAATCCCGGAGGCTTCGTCCTCACCATCCTGCTCGGCATCGCCGGCGCGGTGGTCGCGACCTTCCTCGGCCAGTCGCTCGGCTGGTATCGCCCGGGGGAATCAGCCGGCTTCATCGGCGCGGTGGTCGGCGCAGTCATAATCCTGGCGATCTACCGCATGGTCGCACATCGGCGGACCCTCTAATCAGGGCCACATAACCCGCACTGCGGGTCAAAGCGGCACGCCGGCCAGGCTGCGGCTGGTGCGGATCGTCTGCAGCGTCTGCACCCGGCTGACCGACGGTGCGCCCGTCAGGCGCCGAGTCAAGGCGTTCTCATGCGCCGTGTCCCGCGCGACAAGCCGCAGCAGGAAATCGCCGCCGCCGCGGATCATGTGGCACTCCCGCACCTCGGGCCACTCCGCCACTTCGGCCTCGAACGCCGACAGCACCGTCTCCTTCTGGCTGTCCAACCCGATCAGCGCGAAGAACACGATTTCCCATCCCAGGCGCGCCGGGTCGGTGTCGGCGTGATAACCCCGGATGATGCCGGTCTCCTCGAGCCGGCGGACCCGGCGGAGGCAGGGCGGCGCCGTGATGTCGGCGCGGCGGGCCAGCTCGACGTTGGTCATGCGGCCATCCACCTGCAGCTCGGACAGGATGCGCCGATCGATCTCGTCCAGTTCCGCAATTTCGCTGTCACCAAGCTTCATCAGACCAGTCATCCCATTCACCGCGTAATAATATTACGGATGCCCCGGTGTGAACACCCACGCGCACCGGCCTCGCTTGCACGGCGCTTCGACCCGCCGATATGGTTGAGGAAGCAGAGGAACCAAGTTGCGATGCCACAGACGATTCGTACCCAAGTTTTAATCATCGGCGCCGGCCCGGCTGGCTACACGGCAGCAATCTATGCCGCGCGGGGCGGGCTCGATCCCGTGCTCGTGTCCGGCCTGCAGCCCGGCGGTCAACTGATGATCACGACCGATGTCGAGAACTACCCAGGCTTCGAGGCCGCCATCCAAGGTCCGTGGCTGATGGAGCAGATGGCGAAGCAGGCCGAGCATGTCGGCACCCGGGTGATCAGCGACCTGCTGATGGCGGTCGACTTCTCTCGTCGGCCGTTCCGCTGCACGGGCGACTCGGGAGACGTGTATCTCGCCGATACCGTCGTCATCGCGACCGGGGCGCAGGCGCGCTGGCTGGGCCTCCCTTCCGAGAAGCGGCTGCAGGGTGCGGGCGTGTCGGCCTGCGCGACCTGCGATGGGTTCTTCTATCGCGGCAAGCAGGTGGCCGTCATCGGCGGCGGCAACACTGCGGTCGAGGAGGCGCTCTATCTGACCCATCATGCCGAGAAGGTGACCCTGGTGCACCGGCGCGACAGCCTGCGCGCGGAGAAAATCCTGCAGCGCCGCCTGTTCGCACATCCCAAGATCGACGTCGTATGGGACAGCGCCGTCGAGGAAATCAATGGCGGCGGCCAGCCCGAGGTCGTGACCGGCATTACCCTGCGCAACGTTCGCAATGGTGCGTTGAGCCAGTTGCCGGTCGATGGCGTGTTCGTCGCGATCGGGCACATGCCAAATACGACGATTTTCCGCGGCCAAGTGGAGCTGGACGCCGAGGGCTACGTGATGACCAAACCCGGCCTTACCCAGACCTCGGTCCCCGGCGTGTTCGCCGCCGGCGACGTGCAGGACAAGCTTTGGCGCCAGGCGATCACCGCGGCCGGCACAGGCTGCATCGCGGCGCTCGAGGCCGAGAAGTATCTTACTCTGCAAGTTCTGCCGACGGCGCTCGCTGCGGAGTAGCTTCCCGACAGCGGACGCTGCGGAGTAGCTTTCCGACAGCGGACGCTGCGGAATAGCCTATCGGATGGATTGCTGTTTAGGCTGTGAGTTATCCCCGCGCCGAGTCGGGGCCGGATCAACGGGGGAACAGGGTAGGCATGGATTGGGATAAGCTGCGGGTGTTCCATGCGGTCGCCGAGGCCGGCAGCTTCACCCACGCAGGGGAGACGCTGAACCTCAGCCAGTCCGCGGTCTCCCGCCAGATCTCGGCGCTGGAGGAGGCGCTGCAGGTGCCGCTGTTCCACCGGCACGCCCGCGGCCTAATTCTGACCGAGCAGGGCGAGAGTCTGAACCGCACCGTGCGGGAGGTGTTTGCCAAGCTCGCGATGACCGAGGCCCTGCTGACCGAGAGCAAGGAAAAGCCAGCAGGGCGGCTAAAGGTGACGACCACGGTCGGTTTCGGTTCCACCTGGCTGGCTCCGCGGCTCCAGGGCTTTCTCGAAATGTATCCCGACGTCACGATGACCCTGTTGCTCGACGACACCGACCTGGATCTCGCGATGCGCGAGGCCGATGTCGCCATACGCATGCATGCGCCGAAGCAGCCGGACCTAGTGCAGCGGCACTTGATGCAAATCAACTGGCTCGTCCTGGCGCACCCGGACTATTTGACAAAGCACGGTACGCCGGCCCGGCCAGAGGAATTAGACGATCATAAGATTATCCTGTTCGGCGACTACCGCCCACCGGTCTCCGATATCGATTGGCTGGCCGAGGCTGGGCGTCGCGTCGGGCAACCGCGGCGCGCATTGCTCGAGGTGAACAGCCTGCACGCAATGGCGTTGGCCATCCGGTCGGGCATGGGCATCGGCGTGCTTCCAGATTGGATGACGGACGACATCGACGGCCTGACCCGGCTGTTGCCGGATCTGAAGGCACCGAAGGTCGATGTCTACTTCGTCTATCCGGAGGAACTGCGCAATTCAAAACGCGTCGCGGTGTTCCGGGACTTCCTGCTGGCCCGGCTGCAGGAGCTGCATTAACCGGGCAGCCGCCAGTTCGCCGCTCAGGAATGCGCCGCCCACGGTGCCGGCCAGCCCGTCAGTGCGGCAGGCCTCGCCGGCGAACAGCAGCCGCTCCGCCGGGAACGCTGCCTCAAGTTGCCTGCGCATCCCAGCCTGGCCCGGTGGCGCATAGGCATAGGAGCCAAGCGTGAACGGGTCGTTGCCCCAGCCGGTCACCACTGCGCCGTCTGCGAACTGCGCGGCGCCGCCCAGCATGGCACGCAGCTCGGACCGGGCGAGCGCTTCAGCCGTGGCAGGGTCGGACGCCACTGACCAGGCAGCCCGCCCGCCGACAAACCCCACGACGTGGTCCAGGCCCCGCGGCCAGGCGATAAAGGCGATGCTGGGGCCGTTTGCGCTCATACGCTGGACGAGGCCCGTATTCGCGACAACGCCGCAACGGTCCTGCCCAACCGCCCGCAGCGCAATCTTGGACAACAGCCCCATAGGCAGGCCGGCGATGGCCGCCTGCACCGGCTGCGGCAGCGCCGGGGTGAAGCGGATTGCGCCGGATGCCAGAACGCCTGTCGATACCGTGACGATGCAGGCCGCAGCGTGGACCGTTCCGCGTGCGTTCTCGATCCGGACGCCGTGCGCGCCATCCCAGGCAACCGCGGTCACGGGAGTCGCAAGCTCGACATCCGTTGCAAGGCGTCGCGCGACAAAGGCGCCGAGGCCGCCACGCACAGTCAGGTTTGGACCGTCAAGCCGGTTCTGGTGCCAGTCCCGAACACTGAGCGCGTCGTCGTCGGCAGCGGCGATGATCGCACCCTCCCACCTTGCGACCGTCGCCGCCCAAGGGTCGTCCCGCATCGATGCCATTGCGTCAGCCAGACTGCGGTCCGGCCCATCTGCGGCCAGGGCTGGCGCGACAGCCTCTTCCAGCCGGTCCCATGCAGCCTCATAGGTGGCCTTCTCTGCCACGTCGGCGCGCCGGCCTTCGATAAACAGGAGTTCGGTCCGTGCATCATCGGAGTTGACGAGGATATCCTGGGAAGGATCGGCCAGCGGCACCAGCGGATTGCGCTGGGCCGCGTGCAGCCAGGACGCCCCATGGTCGAACGCTGCAAAGCCGAGCGCCGCCGGATTTTCGGTGAAAGCGCGCCCGCCAATCCGGCCGGACGCCTCCAGGAGCGTGACCGGGATGCCGTCCCGGCGCAGGCGGCGTGCAGCGGCCAGCCCGGCCACCCCTGCCCCGATGATTGCGACGCCGTCGTCCCGGAGCGAGCCACTCATCGGGCGGGTCGGATTTCAGCAAGCAATCGTCCCACCCGCTCTCCTTAGGCTCGTTGCGCTAAAGTGCTGAATACCAGCCGGGCGCAGCCCTGCCAGTGCGCGGCGCCTTCGGGCTCCGGCGCTGCACTGGAAAAAAGCCCCGCAGCGTCCGATGTCTTTGCAAGTCGGGCGCGGGGTTGGAATGACAAGCTTCTTCGAGGGTTTTGAACTCACGACCAGGCGAGTAAGCGACGGCGAGCTTCGGTTGCGCCATGGCGGCTTCGGCCCGCCATTGCTGCTGTTGCACGGCAACCCGCAGACCCATGCCATGTGGCACGCCATAGCGCCGGCCCTGGCGCGGAGCCATACCGTGGTCTGTCCGGACCTGCGCGGCTACGGCGGGAGCTTCAAGCCCGCCCCCAGCAACGACCATACGCCTTATGCCAAGTCGGCCATGGCGCGCGACATGGTGGAGCTGATGGGCGCGCTGGGCCATGACCGGTTCGACATCGTGAGCCACGACCGCGGCGCCCGGGTGGCGCACCGGCTGGCGATCGACCACCCGGACCGCGTGCAATCGCTCACGGTCATAGACATCGTGCCGACGATCGAGCACTTCGAGCGCGCCGACATGGCGTTCGCGCTCGGATACTATCACTGGTTCTGGTTCGCCCAGCCGCATCCGTTCCCCGAGGAGCTGATCAATGCCGCGCCGGAGACGTGGTTCCGCGCGCACACCTCGCGCGAGCCGAAGCCGCCGGAATTTTTCCGGGAGGAGGCGCTGGCGGACTATCTCTCGGCCGCCAGGAATCCCGAGGCGATCATGGGCATGTGCGAGGACTACCGCGCCGCGGCCTCGATCGACCTGGAGCATGACCGCACCAGCCGCGCCGAGGAACGCCGGGTCGAATGCCCGATGCTGGTGCTGTGGGGCAGCAAGGGGCGTATCGGCGGCTGGTACGACCCGTTGGCGATCTGGCGCGGCTACTGCAATGCCGAGGTTTCCGGCTATCCCGTGGACAGCGGACACTACTTGGCGGAGGAGGCGCCCGCCGAGGTCCTGGCGCGGCTGGGCGGGTTCCTGGGATTGGACGCGGCGCTTTAGCGGCTGCATAGGATAGGGTGCCATGTCCGACGAAACGCTCTTGCTACGGCACGACCAGGACGGGGTCGCGTGGCTGACGCTAAACCGTCCGGCCGCGCGCAACGCGCTGTCCGTGCCGTTGATGACGGCGCTGGAGGCGGCGCTGACGGAGATCGAGGCCGATCCGGCCGTCCGGGTTGTGGTCATCGCTGGCGCCGGGCCAGCATTCTGTGCCGGGCACGACCTTCGCGAAATCCGCCGCCTGCCTTCGGACGCGCACGCCGGGCTATTCGCGCAGTGCTCCCGGCTGATGCAGCGCATCGTCGGGCTGCGCGCGCCGGTGATCGCCCGGGTGCACGGCATCGCCACCGCGGCCGGGTGCCAGCTGGTGGCGAGCTGCGACCTGGCGATCGCCGCCGACACCGCTGGGTTCGCGACGCCTGGCGTCAACATCGGCCTGTTCTGCTCGACCCCGATGGTTGCGCTGTCCCGCGCCGTGGGCCGCAAGGCCGCGATGGAGATGCTGCTGACCGGCGAGATGCTGGACGCCCCTCGTGCGGCGGCGCTCGGGCTGATAAACCATACGGTGCCCGAGGCCGCCCTCGACGACGCCGTGTGGACGCTGGCGCGGAAAATCGCATCCAAGAGCGCCGTCACCGTCGGCATCGGCAAGCCCGCGTTCTACGCCCAGGCCGAGATGCCGCTGGCCGAGGCCTACACCTATGCCTCTGCCGTCATGGTGCGCAACATGCAGGAGCGGGACGCGCACGAGGGGATCGACGCCTTCCTGGAGAAGCGCACGCCGATCTGGGGCGGCTAAGCCCCAGTCTGCTTGTAGAGGGTCGGCAGCAACGGAACCGAAAGTTCGATTTATACCGTCATCCAGCTTTTTACCGCCGAGCGCTTTCCCGCGACTCCCCGTCCTTTGTGAGGGGCTGAAGTTCAAATGCCAGCTCCGTGGTGAAAATCGAGCCATAAAGACCAACTGAGGTATCGAACATAACTTCGAGGTTTCCGACGACTGGACCCGCACAACTTTGCCAATCAGCTCTGGGCGCCTCTGTTTGAAGTCGCCGAATCAAAAGCTCCGAGATGATCGACCCCGCATCGCCTTCCAACTTTACGCCGGTGACGCCGCGCATGCGTAAGGTCACGAACGCGTGTCGATCAAGGACATAAAATCCGTTCGGATCGGTCTCGCTCGTCATTCTAAAAGCGCGGACTGTGAGCACAGCGTTACCGGAAGACAGCTCTAATCTCTCCAAAGTGCCGTCATGAAAGTTGGGACAAAAGCCAAACCAGTCGATGATGGCCTGCCCTCCAGGGAGAGAGACAATTAGGTTCTCATCCGTCGTCTAAGGACGTAGCGGCATCGGATCATCCTATCGGAACAAAGTTCGTTTGATCGGGTGCACCAGATCCGTCAACAAGGTGCAGAAAACCACCCTTTGATGCATGAGCCGGAGATCGTTCCTGTCCTGCGGCGACATAGGGTTTCGGCAAGTATCAATCCATGCATTTATCTGTCACAAGTAAATCCATCTGCCCTCGGGTTTATGTCAAATCGAACTGCCGGTTCACTTGCTACCAGATCCCCTTGTAGAACAACGTAGTCGATTCTGGCCGGCCGGCGGAGTCGACGCTATAGCCAGGGATCGCCCCAACTTCGATCCAGCCAAGCCGGCGATATAGCCTCTCCCCCGCGCCGCCCGTGAGCGTATCGAGCGTCAGTAAGCTGCGCCCGGCCGCTGCGGCGGCCCGCTCTGCCGCCAGCATGAGAAGTTGCGCAAGGCCCTGCCGACGAGCCTCGGGATGCACCAGCATCTTGGCAATTTCCGCCCGGTGCGGCTGGTTTTGCGGCATGTCGAGCTGCACCCGCACCGTCCCGGCCAGCACGCCCTGTGACCAAGCTCCTAATAGGATGCACCGCCCGGCCGCTACCTGTTGCACTACGCCGCGCATGTAAGCCTGCGCTTGACCGAGGCCGAGCGGCGCCAGGAACGACACCGACGCGCCGCCATCGACGCAGGCGACCAGGACTTCCGCGAGGCGCCGCTCGGCTGAGGCTGCCGCGGCAGCGCCAAGGGTCGCGACACCATCCAGCGGTTTCGCATAACCGAACTCAAGCGTATGTGAGAGATCGTCCAGCGCGCGGATCGGCCCGTCCCGCACCCAGCTTCGCTTCTCGTAAAATCGGTGCGCCCGCGTGAACCGCGTGTCCGACCATAATACGAGGCGCACTGCCCCGGCTTCCGTCGCATACGCCTCAGCGACGTCCAGCAGCCGTTGCCCGAGGCCGGAGCCGTGGCGGTCAGGATGGACGTACAGCTTCTTCAGCTCCCAAGCGCCGTTATCCGCCGGCAGGATCGCGGCCATGCCGATGACGGCGCCCGCCTCCTCCGCAGTCCACAGCGCCCCGCCGCGCTCAGCGTAATAGGATTGGAGCGCAAAAAGCTCTTGCTCCTCGTGGTCGAGCTCGAGGATGCAGCCGGGGTAGTCCGACCAGCAGCGGCGGATCAGGGCGACGAACCCATCCGCGTCGCTGTCCCGACCCCGCCTCAGCAACATGGCCGCAAGATCACCGTAGGCTGGAGCAGAACGCGACGATGCGCCTGCAGGCTTCGGTGAGCGCCGCGTCGTCGGTGGCATAGCTGATGCGCACATAGGGCGACATGCCGAACGCTGCGCCGTGGACAACCGCGACATGCTGCTCATCCAGCAGCGCCAGTGCAAAATCCTCGTCCGTGTCGAGCCGGATGCCTGCCTGCGTCGTCTTGCCCAGACAGCCGGCGACATTGGGATAGACGTAGAACGCGCCCTCGGGGCGATGGCAGACCATGCCGGGCGCTCGGTTCAGCGCATCGACCACGCGGTCGCGGCGGCGGCGGTATGCAGCCGCCATGCGGGGCACCTCGTCCTGCGGGCCGTCCAGTGCGGCGACAGCAGCGGCCTGCCCGATGGTCGACACGCCGGCTGCCACATGGTTCTGGATGTTCACCATTGCCTTGATCAGCGGGCGCGGACCCGCGCAGAAGCCGATGCGCCATCCGGTCATGGAATAGGTCTTGGACACGCCGCTCACCGTCAGCACCCGGTCGCGCAGCCGCGGCTCCACGGCCGCCATCGTCGCGTGCTCGAACCCGTCGAAAACCAGATGCTCGTACATGTCGTCCGATAGGATCCACACGTGCGGATGGCGCAGCATGACCTCGGCGAGAGCCGCGACCTCGTCCCGCGTCGCGGCGGCGCCGGTCGGGTTGTTCGGAAAGTTCAGCAGCAGCCACTTGGTGCGCGGGGTGACCGCCGCCTCCAGGTCCTCCGGCCGCAGCTTGAAGCCGTTGTTCTGCGGACAGTTCACGACGACCGGCCGGCCGCCGACCACGCAGGTCATCAGCGGATAGGCGCCCCAGTACGGCGCCGGGACGATCACCTCGTCACCATCATTGAGCGTCGCCATCAGCGCGTTGAAGATGACCTGCTTGCCGCCGTTGCTGACCATGATCTCGTCGAGCGCAAACTCCAGGCCGGAGTCACGCTGGAACTTACGCTGGATCGCCTGCTTCAGCGCGGGCTGGCCGTCCTGCGGCGGATACTTGGTGTCGCCACGCAGCGCCGCCTGGTATCCAGCCTCGATCGCATGGCGCGGGCTATCGAAATCAGGCTCGCCAATGGTGAGAGCGATGACCCCGATGCCCTGCGCCCGCATGGCCCGCGCCTTGATCGTCATGGCGACGGTGGCCGGGACCGGCGCCCGGTCCAGGCGCTGCGCCAGACCCGGACTTTGCCCAGACATGGGTTAGTGCAGCCCCTCGCAGAAGTGCTGGATGCGCCCGCACGCCTTGACCAAGCTCTCGGTGTCGGTCGCGTAGCTGATGCGGAGGTGGCCCGGATACATGAATGCTGTGCCGTGCACGGCTGCGACGCCCTCCTCGTCCAGCAGCGCGGTCACGAAGCTCTCGTCATCCTTGATCACAGCGCCGCCGCGGCTGGTCTTGCCGATGCAGCCGTGGACGCTGGGGAAGACATAGAAGGCCCCCTCTGGAGAATGGCAGTTCAGGCCGGGCGCCTTGTTCAGCATCGATACCACCAAGTCGCGCCGGGCCTTGTAGACGGCGACCATCTCGTCGATGAAGCCCTGCGGGCCATTCAGCGCTTCGACCGCTGCGGCCTGGCTGACGCTGCTGGTGTTGGACGTGCTCTGCGATTGCAGCTTGTCCATCGCCTTGGCCAGCCTCATCGGTGCACCCGCAAAGCCGATGCGCCATCCGGTCATCGCATAGGCCTTGCTGCAGCCGTTCATCGTGACCGTCCGGTCCCGCAGCCGCGGCTCGACCTCCACGATCGTCGCCGGCTTGAAGCCGTCATAGACCAGCTTCTCGTAGATGTCGTCGGTGAACACCCAAACATCGGGATGCCGCAGCAGCACGTCACAGATCGGGCGCAGTTCTTCTGCCGAATAGGCGGCGCCGGTCGGATTGCACGGGCTGTTCAGCATGAACCACTTGGTCCGCGGAGTGATGGCGGCCTCCAGGTCCTCGGCGCGCATCTTGAAGCCGTTGTTCTGGCCGCACGGCACGAACACCGGCGTGCCGTCCGCAAGCGCCACGATGTCGGGATAGCTGACCCAGCATGGCGTAGGGATGATCGCCTCGTCGCCAGCGTTCATCGTTGCGACCATGGCGTTGAAGATCACCTGCTTGCCGCCGGTCGAGATTATGATCTCCTCGGGTGTGTAGTCCAGGCCGCTGTCGCGCTTGAACTTGTCGGCGACAGCCTGGCGCAGCGCCTTGGTCCCAGCCACGTCGGTGTACTTGGTGTCGCCGGCCTGGATGGCGCGGATCGCCGCGTCTTTCACGTTTTGCGGGGTGTCGAAGTCGGGCTCGCCGGCCGATAGGCTGATGACGTCCCGGCCCTGGGCCTTCAGCGCGCGCGCTTTCGTCGAGATGGCGATGGTCTGGCTCGGGCTGATGCGGTCCAGGCGTTCGGCGATAAGCTGCATGGGTCTTTCCGATGGTGGCGAAATCTTAAGGCGGACCTTATGCCTCCACCCCTTTCGGCACAACCGCGTCCAGCACAGCCGCGCGGCCCGCCCTTTGCTGCAGGAACCATGCCGTGCCCAGCGACACCGACACGACCGCGAGGATGACGGTCGCGAGCGCGTTCAGCTCCGGCGTCACCCCCAGGCGGAGCGCCGAGAACACCACCATCGGCAGCGTGCTGGCGCCCGGCCCCGAAACGAACGTCGCCATCACGAGGTCGTCGAGCGACAGCGTGAAGGCCAGCAGCCAGCCGGACAGCAGCGCCGGGGCCAGCAATGGCAGGGTAATGAGACCGAACGCCGCCCAGGGCGAGGCGCCGAGGTCCATCGCCGCATCCTCAAGCTCCGACCCGGCGTCGGACAGCCGCGCCTCGATCACTACGGCGACGTAGGACAGGCTGACCGAGACATGGGCTAGCGTGATGGTCAGCGCCCCGCGGCCCTCCGGCCAGCCGAAGTATTGCTCCATCTGCACGAACAGCAGCAGCAGCGACAGCCCGACCAGCACGTCCGGCAGCACCAAGCGCGCGGACAGCAGCGCTGCGAATGCACCCCGGCCACCAAACCGGCCGAACCGCGCCAGTGCGAACCCGGCCAGCATGCCCAGCACGGTAGCGCCGGTCGCCGACAGCGCCGCGATGCGGAGCGACAGCAGCGCCGCCCCAATCAGCTTGTCATCGGCCCACAGCGCCGCATACCAGCGCAGCGAAAACCCCGAGAGCACCGTCGTGAGCCGGTTCGGATTGAAGCTGGTGGCCACCAGCAGCAGCACCGGCACATATAGGAACGCATAGCCGAGCAGCAGGCACACGGTCAGGAACCGGCCCTGCCTCATCGTCCCTGCCTCATCGCTCTAGCCTCATTGCCGCGCCCGCAGCGCCACCATGGGAACGAGCAGCGCCAGTAGCAGCGCGTTCGCCACCGCCGCCGCCATCGGCCAATCCCGGTTGGAGAAGAACTCGTTCCACAGGGCCCGGCCGATCGTCTGCGCGCCGGGCCCGCCCAGCAGCTCCGGAATGACATATTCGCCCACGGCGGGAATAAACACGAGTGCCAGGCCCGCAACGACACCCGGCAGCGATAGCGGCAGCGTGATGGTGCGGAATGCGGTCCACGGACTGGCGCCGAGATCGGCGGCGGCCTCCTCCAGCGCCGGGTCCGCGCGGGACAGGCGGGCATAGAGCGGCAGGATCATGAACGGCAGATAGGCGTAGGTGACGCCGACATACATCGCGAAGTCGGTGTAGAGCAGCCGCAATGCTGGGAGGCCAATGGCTTGCAGGCCAATGTTGATCCAGCCCTCGTCGCGCAGCAGCCCGATCCAGGCGGTGATCCGCAGCAGGAACCCGGTCCAGAACGGCAGCATCACGCCGAGCAGCAGCAGCGAGCGCCAGCGGTCCCGCGCGCGGGCGATCGCCAGCGCCATGGGATAGCCGATCAGCAGGCACATCGCCGACGACACGCTGGCCACCGCCAGGCTTTTCAGCCCGGCATCCAGATAGAACGCGTCGTCGGTCAGCACGGCGTAGTTCGACGTGTCCGGCGATTGCAGCAGCGGCGTGTAGGGCGGCACGCCGGGGACGGACGTCGAGAAGGACAGCGCCGCCACGATCACGACCGGCGCCGCCACGAACAGCAGCAGCCAGAGCCAGACCGGCGCCAAGACGGCCGATCGGTTCATTCCGGCAGCAGCACGCAGGCTTCTGGTGACCACGAGACCGCGACGTCGCTGCCGGGCGCGAGCAGCGCAGCGCCCATGCCATCGGTCAGCGGCTGCGACACCAGCAGCATTGCGCCGCCGCGCAGCCGAACGTGATGGTCGATGGTGCCACCGCGGTAGGCACTCTCAGTCACTGTGCCCGGCGCAATATTGGTGCCGTTGGCCGCACCCGGCGCGATGCGCAGCCGCTCCGGCCGAAGTGCCACATGGACGGCGGTGCCCGGCGCCGGCGCTGGGCCGGCCGCCTGCGCTGGGCCGATGCCGTCAAGCTCAAGCGTCGCATCCGGCGCGGCAGTACGGATCGTGCCCGGCAAGATGTTCGCCGCTCCCATGAACGCCGCAACATAGCGGCTGGCCGGGCGCTCGTAGATATTCGCGGGCGTGCCGACCTGCGCCAGGCGGCCCTGATGCAGCAGGCCGATCCGGGTGGCCATCGCCAGCGCCTCATCCTGGTCGTGCGTCACCAGCACGAAGGTGGTCCCGGTCTCCCGCTGCACCCGCAGCAGCTCCTGCCGGGTCTGCTCGCGCAACGAGCGGTCGAGCGCCGAGAGCGGCTCATCCAGCAGCAGCAGCCGCGGCCTTGGCGCCAAAGCGCGGGCCAGCGCAACCCGCTGCCGCTGCCCGCCCGACAGCGCGTCCGGCTTGCGCCCGGCGAACTCGGCCAGCCGCACTAGGTCGAGCAGCTCCCTGACCCGCGTTGCGATTGCGGCCCGCGCCACGCCCTGGCGGCGCAGGCCGAAGCCAATATTGTCCGCGACGTTCATATGCGGGAACAAGGCGTAGGATTGGAACGTGGTGTTCACCGGCCGGCGGTGCGGCGGCAGCCGGGTGATATCCTGGCCCGCGAGCACGACCCGACCGGCTGCCGGCTCGATGAAGCCGCCCAACGCCCGCAGCAGCGTGGTCTTGCCCGATCCGGAGCCGCCGAGCAGCACGAACATCTCGCCGCTGTTGATGGTGAGGTCCAGCCGGTCCAGCGCGACCGCCGGGCCATAGCGCACTGTAAGCCCGGCGATCTCCAGGTCCGCCAATCGGTTACCGCCCGGCCTTGAACCGCGCCCACATCCGCGTGCGCAAGCGGTCCGCCGCCTGTGGCGTCGCGCGCACGGTGAAGAACCGCGGCGAAGCCGTGTCGGGAAACACATTCGGGTCGTTCCGCACCTCCGGCACGATCGCGTCGCGACTCGCCGGCACGGCGTTCGGATAGCGCACCTGGTTGGTGATCGCCGCCATGACGTCGGGCTGCAATAGGAAATTGATGAACTGCATGGCCTCATTCGGGTGCGGCGCGTCGGCGGGCACGGCCAGCATGTCAAAGGTCAACGCTGCAAATTCCTTGGGTGCGACGTAGCGGACCTCTTTTTGCCCGGCCTCCTTTGCTCGCACCGCCGCCTGGATCACGTCGCCGGAGTAGGTCATCACGAGGCAGCTCTGCCCGCCGGCCAACGCTTCGACGGCACCGCCGGACGCAAAGGTGCGTATATAGGGCCGAATCGCCATCAGGGTGCGCTCTACGTCGGCGAGGTCCTTGGCGTCGGTGCTCTCGGGGCTGTGGCCCAGATACTTCAGCACGCTCGGGATGGTGTCGATCGCGCTGTCCATCACGCTGATGCCGCAGGCGGCGAGCTTCTTCGCGTGCTCCGGCTTCAGCAGCAGGTCCCAGCTCTCCGTTGGGGCGCCGGGATCGAGCGCCTGGATGCGTTCGGGTATCTCGCCCAGGCCCACGGTGCCCCAAAGATAGATCGCGCCGTATTTGTTGCCCGGGTCCGATACCTGCACCCGCTGCATCAGCGTCGGGTCGAGGTTGGACCAGTGCGGAATCTTGCTACGTTCGAGCGGCTGCAGCGCCTTGGCGGCGATCAACCGGGAGAACGTCGGCTCGGCCGTGGGCACGACGATGTCGTAGCCGGACTTGCCCGCGAGCAGCTTGCCCTCCAGCGTCTCCAAGCTGTCATAGACGTCGTAGCGCACCGTAATGCCGGTCTCGGCGGTGAAGCGCTCGATCACCTTGGGATCAATGTAGTCGGTCCAGTTATAGACGTTCAGCACGCGCTCCTGCGCCAGGGCGGCGTGCCCCGCCAGCAGCAGCAAGACCGGAACAAGGCTTCGGACCCAACCCATTGCAGCACCCTCTCGAACCTAGCTCGAACCTACTCAGCGCCAGCGGCGATTGAAAGACCGCTTGGAGGCGCCAAGCTATAAGGACATGTGCGGACGGTATCTCTCGACGACCTCGCCTGACGACCTCCACCGCATCTTCGATACGGTGAACGACACGCCGAATTGGCAGCCGACCTGGAACATGGCGCCCAGCCAGAATGGCCCGGTGGTGCGGCTGCATCCTACGACCGGGGCGCGGCAACTCGACCTGCTGCGCTGGGGCCTGCTGCCGCATTGGGCGCGGGGCGATCCGAAGAAAATCAGGCAGCCGATCAACGCCCGCGCCGAGACGGTCGCGACCCTGCCGACCTTTCGCGACGCCTTTGCCCGGCGCCGCTGCATCGTGCCGATCGACGGGTTCTACGAGTGGCAGGTCAATCCCGACGGCAAGCAGCCGCATGCCATCGCCCGCGCGGACGGCCAGGTCATGGCACTGGCCGGGATTTGGGAGGGTTGGCGCGGTCCGGACGAGCAGACCATCCGCAGCTATTGCGTTGTGACGACCACCGCATCGGACGCGCTGGGCCACCTGCACGAGCGCATGCCGGTGATCCTGGAGAAGGCGGACTGGGCCGCCTGGCTCGGCGAGGCGCCGGGCGACCCGGTGGCGCTGCTGCGTCCCTCGTCGGTGGCGCTGCGGGTCTGGCCGGTATCGACCCGGGTCAACAGCGTGCGCAACAACGGGCCCGATCTGATTGAGCCGCTGGCGCCCGAGCATACCGAAGTGTTGGCGACCCGGTCAGCGCCGGGCATGCTTACGTTGTGAGCATGGGAGGCGATATGGCGGGGCTTGCGGGACTGCGCTGGGGTCCGGCGTCGAAGGGCACGGTGCGCCAGCTTGTGGTCTTGTGCCACGGCGTCGGCGCGGACGGGCATGACCTGATCGATCTGGCGCCAAGCTGGTCTCACGCCCTGCCCGATGCGCTGTTCGTGGCGCCGGATGCGCCGGAGCCGTATGACCAGGGCCCCACCGGACGGCAATGGTTCAGCCTGCGAGACCGGACGCCGGCGGTGCTGGATGCTGCCGCGTGCCGGACCGCGCCGCTGCTGCTGGCGTATATCGACGCCGAACTGGCGCAGGTGGGCCTACCATCCGACGCGGTGGCGATGATGGGTTTCAGCCAGGGCGCCATGATGGTGCTGCACGCTGGCCTGCGCCGCCGCCCGGCGCCACGCGGGACCATGGCCTATTCGGGCGCACTGCTCGACATGCCGGGGCTCGCGGCGGAATGCACCGGGCACCCGCCGGTGCTGCTGGTGCATGGCCAAGAGGACGACGTCGTGCCGTTTGCCCGCGCGGGCGCCGCCGAGTCGGGGCTGGTGCGCCTCGGCATGCCGGTCCAGACGCTCTGGTGCCCAAAGCTCGGCCATGGCATCGACGAGGCCGGGCTGTCGGCTGGCGCGTTGTTCTTGCAGCGTTTGTTTGCGTGATGAAGCGATGCCAACCGCCGGCGTGGCTTGCCGCTGCGGGTCCGCGGTGCAATAACAGGAACAACTTTGGCGGCGCACACAACCTGGCGGCCTGTCTTTTGATGTTGGTCCCAGGGGTTGCGTCCGTCTCATAGGAGCGCGCATTGCCCGACGGAGGTTTGCACTTCCCCGCACTAGTCTTGAACGCCGACTTCCGGCCGCTATCCTATTTTCCATTGTCGGTATGGTGCTGGCAGGACGCCGTCAAGGCCGTATTCCTCGACCGTGTCTCGGTGCTGAGCGAGTACGACGACGAGGTGCATTCCCCCAGCATGTCGATGCGCCTCCCGAGCGTCATCGCGCTGAAGGACTATATCCCGGCCGCGCGCAAGCCCGCCTTCACCAGGTTCAACGTGTTCCTGCGCGACGCCTTCAGCTGCCAATATTGCGGGGACCGCTACCCGACGCATGACCTGACGTTCGACCACGTGATCCCACGCAGCCGCGGCGGGCGCACAACCTGGGAGAACGTCGTCACGGCTTGCGGCGGCTGCAATTTGCGCAAGGGCAGCAAGCTGCCGCGCGAGTGCCATATGCATCCGCGGCTAAAGCCAGCGCAGCCTTCGACTTGGGAGTTGCAGGATAACGGACGCGCTTTTCCGCCGAACTACCTGCACGAGAGCTGGCGCGACTACCTGTATTGGGACAGCGAACTCGAGAGCTGACGCCACACCCCGGACAACCGAGGCGTGGCGGCTGCTATCAGCGCGAAGCTTTGTACAGCTTGCTCGCGATCTCGAACATCTCTTCAGGCGCATAGTCCGGGCTGAACGCCGCGGTCTGGCCCATCAAGCCATGGATCTTGCCACCCTCGGGATGCCCGTCCACCACTTCCAGCTCACCCGGCGGGTCGCCCGGCAGGGCCTTCTCGCCACCGCCCCAAATGCCCGCCATCTCCTTGTAGTCGTCGGGGCTGAAGCGATACAGCTTACGATGCGAACCCTCGTTCAGATACTTCTGGCACTCGGGAATACGGCCGAGCTCGATATTCGGCGTCGGCAGCATCTTCTCGATCTGGACGCCGGTGAGCTTCTTCAGCGCCAGCGCATACGCGTGCGCATGCACCGACCCGCGGACGAGCAGATAGCCGCAGACCTCGCGGCCAGTCGGCTCCGTCATGGTCTCATAGACGCGCAGCTTGTGGATGCGCGCGCCGCACTCCAGGTGAAAGTTGTGCAGCAGGTCGATGATCACGTTCCCCGTGGTCGTCACGAAGTCCATGTTCCACGATGCACCGTTGCTGTTCATCGGCATCGCGCCGCCGCCATTCGACAGGAACGATGCGGCGAGCCGGACGTCCTGCATCCCCGAGAACGGCGCATCGGTGATGTCGGCGCCGCCCTTCTCGTTGGCCGGCACGTCCGGCCCGGCGTTCAGCATCGCGACGCCATTGGAAACCAGCTCGACGTGGCCAAGCTCTTCCGCAGTAATGCTCGCCACCAGGCTGTAAAACGGACGCAGCTTGGCCTTGCTGCGGAAGTTGAAGCTCTGGAACATATAGTTGCCGAGCGTCGACATCTCGCCGTATTTGCCGCCCAGCAGCTCCTGCAACGCGGCAGCGGCGTTCGGATCCTGCTTCTTCGGGGCCGGAAGGTCGGCCTGTAGCTTGTCGATACGTAAGAACATCGTATGCATCTCCGTCGATGAGGCGGCATGTGCCGCCCCTTCCCAACGGACGCCCCCTGACCGAGTTGCCATACCATTCAGATACATTCTGTAAACCGAACTAAATTCGTTGGCGCTGGAGACGCGCCGCCTCTAGCCGTCGGCGCCGTCTCTGGCCACAGTATGGCCATGCAAACACAAGCCGTGCTCGACCACATCGAAGCCACCCTGGACACTGCGCGTGAGCGCTGGTTCAGCTACCTGCGCATCCCGAGCGTCAGCGCGCAGCCGGCGCACGCCGCCGATTGCAACGCGGCGGCGGCGTGGGTGCGGGACCAACTGGCGTCCATGGGCTTCGACGCGGCGCTGCATGCCACGCCGGGCCATCCGATCGTGCTGGGGCACCATCCGGGGCCGGGTCAGCACGCGCCGCATCTGCTGTTTTATGGCCACTACGACGTGCAGCCGGCCGAGCCGCTCGAGCTTTGGGCCAGCCCGCCCTTCGAGCCGGTCCTGACTGAAGGCCCGCACGGCCCGCGCGTCGTTGCCCGAGGCGCCGTGGACGACAAGGGGCAGGTCATGATGTGGCTGGAGGCGCTCCGCGCCTGGCATGCGGTGCACGGCACCCTGCCCGTCCGCGTGACCGCGCTGGTCGAGGGCGAGGAGGAGGTCAGCAGCCCGAACCTGGAGCCGTTCTTGACGGCGCACCGCGACCAGCTCCGGGCAGACGTCGCCGTCATCAGCGACACCGGAATGTGGGATATCGATACCCCGGCGATCACGACCCGGCTACGCGGCATCGCCTATGTCGAGCTCGTGGTGACGGCGGCGCAGCGCGACCTGCATTCGGGCCTGTTCGGCGGGTCGGCACTCAATCCGATCAACCTGCTGACCCGCATCCTGGGCGACCTCGTGGACGCCGAGGGCCGCGTCCAGTTGCCAGGATTTTACGACGGAGTGGCCGAGCTTCCATCCGCCCTCGCCTCCGAGTGGGCCGGCCTGGGCTTCGACGAGGCCGCATTCCTTGGCGGGATCGGCCTGTCGGCGCCGAGCGGGGAGCGCGGCCGGCCCGGACTGGAGCGGCTGTGGGCCCGCCCGACAGCAGACGTGAACGGCATCTGGGGCGGCTACCAAGGGCCCGGCAGCAAGACCGTCATTGCAGCCGAGGCGGGCGCCAAGGTCTCGTTTCGACTAGTGCCCGGACAAGACCCAGCCGCGGTCGTAGAGTCGTTCCGCGCCTTCGTGAACACCAGACTGCCGACTGACGCACGGGCCACCATAGAGACGCACGGAACTGCGCCCGGCATCGAGATCGCCTCGCACAGCCGCTTCATCCAAGCGGGGCGAGACGTGCTGGCCGACGAGTACGGCCGCCCCGCCGTGCTGATCGGCAGCGGCGGCAGCATCCCGGTGGTGGAGAGCATGCGCCGCCTTTTGGGCATGGACAGCCTGCTGATGGGCTTCGGATTGGACGACGACCAGGTGCACAGCCCGAACGAGAAGTTCGAGTGGCGCTGCTTCCACAAAGGCCTGCGCTCCCACGCCCGCCTGCTGGGCAAGCTGGCAGGTCACTAAAGCATCATGCCGGCCATGCCCGAGCTGATCATCGCGCTCGACCAGGGGACGACGAGCACCCGGGCCATCGCCTTCCGCGGCCCGCATCTGCATCCCGTGGCGACCGCCCGGCGCATCCTGCCGCAGCATTTCCCGGCACCCGGCTGGGTGGAGCATGACCCCGAGGACATCGCCGCCGATGCGGCCGCGGTGCTGCGCGAGGTTCTTGCGCTGACCGGCGCCAAGCCACACGACGTGGCGGGCATCGGCATCACCAACCAGCGCGAGACGACATTGGTATGGGACCGCGCCACCGGCCGGCCGATCCACCGTGCCATCGTCTGGCAGGACCGCCGCACAGCGGACGCCTGCGCCGCGCTTCGCCCGCACGAGAAGCTGGTTACGGAGCGCACCGGGCTGCTGATCGACCCGTATTTCTGCGCCACCAAGATCGCCTGGCTGCTGGACGAGATCTCAGGCGCCCGGGCACGCGCCGACCGGGGCGAGCTGGCGTTCGGCACCGTCGACAGCTTCCTGCTGTGGCGCCTGACCGGTGGGCGCGTGCATGCGACCGACGCGACCAACGCGAGCAGGACGCTGCTGTTCGACATCCATCGCGGCGCCTGGGACCCGGAATTGCTGGCATTGTTCCGGGTGCCGGCCTCCATGCTTCCAGCGGTGCGGGACTGCGCGGGGGTGTTCGGCACCACGGACGTGCTGGGCGGCCCGGTGCCGATCCTCGGCATGGCCGGCGACCAGCACGCAGCCACGATCGGGCAGGCCTGCTTTCGGCCCGGCATGATCAAGGCCACCTTCGGCACCGGCTGCTTCGTACTGCTGAACATCGGGCCGAACCCGGTCACCTCGTCGCACCGGCTGCTGACGACGCTGGCCTATCAACTGAAGGGCCAGCGGACCTACGCGTTGGAAGGCTCGATATTCGTGGCCGGCGCGGCAGTGCAATGGCTGCGGGACGGGCTGGGGCTGCTGCCCGACGCAGCCGGCTCCGGAGCGATGGCGGCGCAGGCGGACCCGCAGCAGAACGTTTATCTGGTTCCGGCCTTCACCGGGCTCGGCGCGCCGCATTGGGAGCCGAACGCACGCGGCGCCCTGTTCGGCCTGACCCGCGGCACCGGCCCCGCCGAGTTCGCCCGCGCCGCGCTGGAGAGCGTCGCCTACCAGGCCCGCGACCTGGTCGAGGCCATGCAGGCGGATTGGCCGGGCGGCGCGCAGACGGTACTGCGCGTGGACGGCGGCATGGCGCAATCGGACTGGACCATGCAGTTCCTGGCGGACATGCTGGGCGCACCGGTGGACCGACCCGAGGTGACGGAGACGACGGCGCTGGGAGCGGCCTATCTCGCAGGGCTGTCGGCCGGGCTCTGTCCGCCGCCGGGGCAGTTCGCGGATGATTGGCGGCTGGAGCGGCGGTTCACGCCGGGCATGGACGAGGGCAGCCGCGACCGCCGCTACGCGGGATGGCAGCGCGCGGTCCGCCAGACTCTCGCGAACTGATTGACACTTACGGGTTGAGCAGCGCTGCGGCGATCGCTCGCCACTCGTCGTCGAGCGGCATCGTCGCGACCGGCTTGCCCGCCTTGGAATACCAGTATTTGGCGTTCTCCAGGTCGCCTTCGACTCGGTGCAGATAGGCGTGGACCCAGGCGGCGGGAGCGCCGTCGTCGGCCTGCGCGGCCTGGTGCGCGTGGGTCCAATCGTCGCGGGCGGCCCACCATAGCGCCTCGATGGCGGCGCCTTGGTCGGGCGCCTTGGATGCTGCACGCAGCTCGTCAGGAGTCATTGTTCCGCCATCGTTTCCGCCTGGCGTCGCTGCCCGGCGTGTGGGCAAGCTACGGTTGCGGCCACCGCGGCGTCAATCAGAGCGAATGAAACGGCCGGCCGGCCGGTCTATGCGTCGCGACATCAATGGTTGGAGTGAAACTCTCATGGCACCTCGTTATCTGCTTGTTGCCTTTGCCGTATCCCTGGCAGCTCCGGCCGGCGACGCCAGGGCTTCGATGCTGTCGCGCCCGACCGCGGGCAGCGCCGTCCAGCGCAGCGTCGGCGGGGCGGTGCAATATGCGGGCACCGTCGAAGGGCATCCGGACCTCTGCTGGGTGCAGCGCGGCGACGCACGCATGTCGAAGTTCTGGTTCGGCGTCTGGAACCTCGAATGGCCCGGCGCCGACGACTTCGGCGCCGGCATGCGGAAGGTGCTGAACGGCCCGCCGGGCACGGCCGTGACCTTCGACACCCAATCGGCGCCAGGCATGCAGTGGCACGACACGCTCCGCAACCGTGGCTTCGAGGAACTGAACGTGTTGGATGGTCCCCGCCATACCCTGCGGGTGGAACACGAACGGGAGGGGTTTGGCGGCAATACCTACCACTCGATCATCACGCAGTGGCGCGAGGTGGCGACCGGGATGACGATCTACCAAAACTACCAGCACATTTCCGGCCACCCGGAGCCGGGGACATCGTGGGATCCGCTGTCGGAGAGGGTCGGGCCGTAGCGGGCGCGCGGGCTACCTTCGGCCTCGCCAAACCCGGTCCAACCCCAATGCCAGCAACCCGGCGGCGAGCCCCCAGAACGCCGAACCCACCCCGGCCAGCGTGATGCCCGACGCCGTGACGGCGAAGGCCAGGACGGCCGCGAACCGTTCGTGCTCCCGCGACATCGCAGTCGCAAGCGATCCCATGAGCGGCCCGAGCAGCGCCGTCCCGGCAACCGTCGCAATCAACGCCGGCGGCAGGCCGCCGAACAGCGTGACCAGCGAGGCGCCGAACGCTGCCAGGACGAGATACAGCAGCCCATAGATCGGCCCGGCCATCCAGCGCTGGGCCGGATCGGGATGGGTGTCCGGACCGGTGCAGATCGCAGCCGTGATCGAGGACAGATTGTTGGAATAGCCGCCGAACGGCGCCGTGAGCAGGGATGCCAGCCCGGTGCACAGCAGCGCGCCCCGCATCGGCGGGATATAGCCCGACACGCGCAGCACGGCCGCGCCCGAAATCTGCTGCGTCGCCATGGTGACGAGGAACAAGGGCAAGCCCAGCCCGACGAGCGCCGGCACGCTGAACTCCGGCGGCATCAATACCAACGAAGACAGCTCCAGCCGGTCCGGCAACGGCATGGGCAGCCCAAGCGCCGCCGCGAGCGGCACGCCGGCCGCAATGACCAGGAGCGGCGCCGACGCGGCGTGCACCATCCGCGTCACCAGGAAGACGCCGATCAGCGGCAGAACGAGCGCCGGGGACGCCTGCGCGCCCTGGAACATCAGCAGCACGAACCGCAGCACCAGCCCGGCCAGCATGGCGCCCGCGACCGACGCCGGCAGCCGCGCGATGGCCTGTCCCAACGCCGGCATTGCGCCGGCGAGCAGGGTCAGCACAGCGGAGGCGAGGAACGCGCCGACCGCCTCGCTCATGCTGATGCCGGCGGGCGCGGACGCGATCAGCACGGCCCCGGCCAGGGACCACGCGGTGACGATCGGCATGCGGTAGCGCACGCTTAGAAAAATGCTGGTCGCGCCGATCGCCAGGCACAATGCGGCGACCCAGGACGAGGTCTGGCCCGAAGTGGCCCCCAGATGCGCCGCCGCCTGCACGATGACGGCCAAGGTGCCACCGAACCCTACCACCACCGCCACCAAGGCGGACGCCACGATCGAGAACCGCAAAAGGCCTACCTGAGCTGTATAAAGCGGTGCCGGACGGCGCCGCTTGCAGTTTTCACCGAAGCACGGTTGACCCGCGCCCGCCAACGGTCCATCCGCAGCGCGTGTTCCGCCGCTTTGAAAGCCTGATCGATCCGACCCGCACCCCGGGCGATGCGCCTCCGTCCGAACGGCTGCTCGCGTTCTTCTGGCATTTCATGCGCCAGGCCCGCGGCCCGATCGCCGGGCTGTTCGTCGGCGGGCTGTTCGTGGCGCTGCTCGACGCCTCGATCCCGGTCTGCATCGGGCGGGTGGCCGGGCTGGTCGCCACGCGGGCGCCGGGTGACCTGCTGCATGACGAATGGCCGCAACTGGCGCTCATGGCGGCGATCATCGCCGTGCTGCGTCCCTGCGCCGTCATGGTGCAGGTCATGCTGGTGAACCAGGCCATCAACCCTGGCCTCAGCAACCTGATCCGCTGGCAGAGCCACTGGCAGGTGGTGCGGCAGTCCTGGACGTTCTTCCAGAACGATTTCGCCGGGCGCATCGCCAACCGCGTGCTGCAGACCGGCCCGGCGCTGCGCGAGGTCATCGTCAGCACGATCGACAGCGTGTGGTATATCCTGATCGTCGGCGGCAGCGCCGTGACCGTGCTTGCGTCGACCGACTACCGGCTGGCGCTGCCCATCCTCGCCTGGTTCGCGATCTACGCGGCACTGCTGCGGGCCTTTGTGCCCCGGCTGCGGAACCGGTCGCGCCACGTGGCCGAGGTGCGGTCGGGGCTGACAGGCCGGATCGTCGACGGCTACACCAACATCCTGACCGTCAAGCTGTTCGCCCGGGCGCGGGACGAGGACGCTTTCGTGCGCGAGTCCGTCGACGAGCATACGGCGGCGTTCCGGGCGCAGACGCGCGTGATCTCGACACTGATCCTGTCATTGACGGTGATGAACGCGGCTTTGCTCGTCGGCATGGCGGCGCTGGCTGTCGCGCTTTGGTCGGAGGGGCGCATCGCGGTCGGGTTGGTGGCGACCTCGATCGCGCTGGCGTGGCAGATCACCAACACCGCCGGCTGGGTGGCGCGCAGCATCACCGCAATCTTCGAGAACATCGGGATCGTGCAGGACGGCATGCGCTCGATCGCGGTGCCACGGCAGATGCCGGACCGGCCCGGCGCCGACGACCTGCGGATCTCACGCGGCCAGATCCGGTTCGACGCGGTCCAGTTCGGCTATGGCGCGAGCCGCGGCGTGCTGCACGGCATCGACCTCGTTGTCGCACCCGGCGAGCGGATTGGCTTGGTCGGCGCATCCGGCGCCGGGAAATCCACATTGGTGAACCTCCTGCTCGGCTTCTACACGCCCGAGGCCGGGAGCATTCTGATCGACGGACAGGACATCGCGGACCTGACGCAGGAGAGCCTGCGCACGCAGATCGCCATGGTGACGCAGGATACGTCATTGCTGCACCGGTCGATCCGCGACAACATCCGCTATGGCCGCCCCGGCGCCACGCAGGCCGACGTCGAGGCAGCCGCACGCCGGGCGCAGGCGCATGACTTCATATTGACGCTGGAGGATTGGCAGGGCCGCCGCGGCTATGACGCGCATGTGGGCGAGCGCGGCGTGAAGCTGTCCGGCGGGCAGCGGCAGCGCATCGCCATCGCCCGCGTGGTGCTGAAGGACGCGCCGATTCTGGTGCTGGACGAGGCGACCTCGGCGCTGGACAGCGAGGTAGAGGCAGCGATCCAGGAGCAGCTCGACACGCTGATGCAGGGGCGGACGGTGATCGCCATAGCGCACCGGCTGTCGACGATCGCGCGCATGGATCGCCTGTTGCTGCTGGATCAGGGCCGGATTTTGGAGCAGGGCACGCATGCGGAGCTGCTGGCAAGGGATGGGGCCTATGCCCGGGCCTGGACTCGGCAGAGCCTAGGGTTCGAGGCGGCAATCTAGTGGCGGTAACCTTATTGAAGAAAGCGCAGGCCGCGAACCTTATACGCCGGGATGGACGCTGGCCTCCATCTCTCCGCCTCGCTCGTTACCGGGCGTCCAGTTTTCGCGGAGCACGCTGGTGAACGGCTACGCATAGGCAGGCGGAAGGCTCGCTATATCTATCGCCGCCTTACGGGCCGCGATTGTCAGCGCATCGCTCCAGACGTCCTCGACAAAGTCCGCTTTCCCCAACTCGGCGCGCAGACTTGGAGTTCGCGCCAAGCGCCGCAGAACCTGCTTGCGCTGCTCGCGTATCGGGTTTTCCAGCTTCGGCTCCGATGCGCCGGGTGGTACTCCCATCTCAGCCAATGGGCCAGCAGCATGGCCAGACGGCTGGCCAGATCACGTGCCTGGCTTCTGCCCACGTCCTCGATCTCATCCGCAATATGCTCGATATCCAGCCGATCAAAACGCCCGGCGCGCAGCAGACGCGCTTGCTCGACCGACCAGGCCACAACATCCTGATCATAGCTGACGGCGACGGGTCCTACTGCACCTCGTGTTGCGTCAGTCGTCATGGTCTTAAACGCCATCGCCTCCCCTTCCCAGCACATCCTTCTCGGACGCCCGCGCGAGCGTCTCCGAGATGACGACCTGGTCGCCCGGCTCCTGCTCGATTTCCATTATGCGCTCGCGCAGGCGCACCGGATATCGCGGCTGCGGGCAGGTGGCTAGCCCGCTGGCCGGCTGTCCAGTCTCGAGGCCGAATCGCGGCCCAGGAAATTGGCACGAAACCTATTGCAAGAACCCCCATCGCCCGACTGCCGGCTCGGCCGTGGCCCACTTCCACCGTGCGGCCTGCCGACAGAGCGAGGTTGTGAACACACTTGCATGCCCATCATCCTCAACGCTGAATACGACCTCCCGGCAGGTCGCGAGCGGCGTCGCATACTCCCGCACGACAGCGAGCTCGCCCCGCGCATTGCCGACCGGAATCGTGTGGCGGATTTGCCAGGCACGCTGCTCGCCCACCGGCACGTCTCCGGCCGCCTCGGCGATCTCGTCCTGCTCGCCCTGCTGCCGGCGGCGGATGACGTATCGGCGCAGTTCGTCCACGCCGGCCCGGACGCCGATACCCACGGCAAATCCGACGGCCGGGCTCCCAGTCACTGCACCCGCCCCGCCGCCAGCGGCAAGCCCGGCCACGTCCGACACCGCCGCACAACCGACCAGCAACGGCAACACCACCAGCAACGGCCGCATCATTGCAGCCCGCCCCAACGCTCGGTCGCCGGCTCGGCCGAGGCCCAGCGCCATGCGTTACCGTCCTGGCAGATCGTCGCCGTGTAGAATGCACGCTGCAAACCCTCGCGCGTATCGTTGTCGACGCTGAACACGATCTCCTTGCAGCGGAACGACCCGGCGCCGAAAGCCCGGCTGACGACCACCTGGCCCCTCTCGTCGACCTCGATCGGCACGACATGGCGGATGGACCAGGTCTGCAACGCGCCGGGTTCGAGCGGCCCAGCCGCCTGGGCAATGGCGTCCTGCTCGTTCCGGTGCACGCGCCGTTCCGCATATTTCAGGCCCTCGCTGGCGAGCGACCGCACCCCGAGGCCAATCGCAGCAGCACCGGCGGCGGATTTCGTGACCGCGGTCGCAGCGCCGGCGCCCGCCACGCCCGCAAGGTCGGCGGTTCCCTCCGTGAGCAGGGAGCCGCAGCCGGACAGCGCCAGCAGGCCCGACGCCAAAAGAGCGAGTTGGCTTTTCGAAGGTTGCAATCGTTGCATATTTTCCAAAACTACCGCCGTCGCATGGCAAAATCAGATGCGGCGTTCTGGGTCAACCCCGTGGCATGGCGCAGCCTTGCCGCCAGTCCATTTCCATCGCAGCCTGCGATAGTTGCGCAAGAGCTAAAGCATGGATTTCAACAAGGCTGCACCCCTATGACGCCGACGGCTCGACGAGAGCGATTCCGTGCGGTGCTGGCAGGATCAGGTTGCGTCCATCCGGCCTCGATATGGGATGCCATGTCGGCGCGGATCGCCGAGGACCTTGGCTTTGAGGTCGGCATCCTTGCGGGATCGACAGCGTCACTCGCAGTTCTCGGCGCGCCCGACCTGATCCTGCTGACCCTCACCGAGTTCGCTGACCAAGCTCGCCGAATCGGCCGGGCCGCCAGCCTACCGTTGCTGGTCGATGCGGACCACGGGTATGGCAACGCGCTGAACGTGATGCGGACGGTGCAGGAGCTGGAGGCATCGGGGGTCGCGGCGCTCACGATCGAGGACACTGACCTGCCGCGTCCTTTCGGCCCGGGTGGCGCCAGGCTGTTGCCGCTTGAGGCGGGCATCGGCAAGATCAAGGCCGCGCTCGCCGCTCGCGCTGACCCAGCGCTGGTGGTGGTCGCGCGGACCAGCGCCCTCGAACTGACCGGAGTGGAGGACGCCGTGTTGCGCGTTCGTGCATACGCCGCGCTGGGTGCCGACGCGATTTTTCTGGCCGGCGTACGGGACGGGGCGCAACTGGACGCCGTTGCTTCGGCGATCGATCTGCCGCTGATTGTGGCCGGCACAGCAAATCCGGCCGGCTTCGCCGCCCAGCGTGTACAGATCAGCCTGCAGGGACATCAGCCTATCATGGCGGCAGTCCAGGCGACCTATGCAACACTGAAGGCGCTACGGGACGGCCTGCCTCCCGCGTCGCTGCCGGGTCTGCCGCCTGCTGCGCTCATGCGACGGGCTATGCGCAGCGAGGATTACGACAGTTGGACGCGAGACTTCCTGAATGGCTGATCGGCCTCGCTACGGCCCGCGCCGTTGCAGGCGCCTTTCTTTCGGTATTGGCTCCAGCCTGATATCCCGCTCGAATATCCGTCCTGCTCGCCAGACACGCAGGCGCATGACGGCGCCCAACGCGCAGGAAGCCAGCGCCAGAGTTATATCGTTACGCCGTCTGGTTGCACGGCCGTCGATGGCGAGAAGGATGTCCCCAACCCGCAGATCAGCCCGTTCAGCCGGGCTGCCGGCGGCGACGCTAAGGAGCAATCGGCCCTCCCGCTCGCTGCTGGGTATTGAAGCGTGCTCGGTCCGAACGCCAAGCCAGCCTGGAGCCGACGGCCAAACCGGCGGCGTTTCGATGGAGGAATGCAAGGCGGAGTCGTTGGATGCAGCGATTCTAAATGGCCATTGAGGGGTATGGGTTTCGCTCTGGCCTGATGTGTGATCCAAGCCGGCATGGAGATACTTGAGACCCTTTTGAACGGTGTTCGCTCGGCTTGCGCGGCCTTTCCCG
>JAABVA010000678.1_pt1 | contig 41085 bp, 43 predicted proteins | sample 5560331 | NCBI WGS metagenome assembly JAABVA01 (sample SAMN12812661, study PRJNA571458) | rock metagenome | isolation source: Antarctica rocks | place: Antarctica: Victoria Land, Mt New Zealand sud | collected 2016-01-07 | reverse complement strand
CTCGATTCTTCTGAAAGAATCGCTCCAACACATGAACCACGAACTCCATGGGCGTATAGTCGTCGTTTAGCATCAAAACCTTGTACATCGCAGGCTTGCGCGTCTTTGGCCGCGCCTTCACCACCACGCCTATCGTGGGTCCATCCCCATTGCCGCGTTTGTCGTTGTCGCTCATCGCCTTGGAAGCCCACTACCCTGACACCCGAGCCGCCGCGACACCGCCGCGACGCCACACTAAGACCAACGCGCCGGAATAGCGCGCCTGTTGGCCCGGCTTGGGCAGCGCTGCCGCCCAAGCCAGATAGGCCATGACCCATCTTCGAGAGCATATCGGAACGCGACGGCTTGAGAAAAGGTTTAGCGCGAGGCTTCCCGGATATTCACCCGGGCTCGCGATGCTATGAACGCAAAACGACCCGAGGCGATGCCCCGGGCCATTTCCAACGCTGCCGCAAAATGGGCGGAGGCGTCAGGCGGGCTTGCCGAAGGACTGCGCTATAAGCGTGATCCGGCCGGTGATCGGGGCACGCGCCTGTTCTGCGAGCTTGAAGGACGTTTCAGTAACCTGGCCCGCCTGCATGAGCGTCTTCTCGACAGTCAAGCGGGCAAGCGTAGCCTGCAGATCAATGGCATCCCTCAATGAACGGACGCTGCCGAGCGCACGAAATGCGTTCATCGCTTCATCCATCGACGCTTGCACGCTCGACGTCATCAGCTTGCTGAGATCCTGCAAACCGGCGGCGACGATTTGGCTGGACTCCGCCAGAGTATCGATATTGCCTTGGCCGAAGCTAATGAAATCGTCTGAGGTCGTCATCGTCGCACTTCCTATGTTTATTGGGGATCGACCCCCGTTCGGATCAAAGACCGATGGCGTCTGCCCCGTCGGTAAGCGATACCACGGAGCGGATCGCATCAGCCGCTCGACACTAGATGCTTCACCGCAACGAACTCTGTGCTAGGTTCTTAGTACGAAGTCAAGATTCTTTGTGCGGTGCAGCATAGAATATTTACATAGCTTCATTCCAAAAGTGATAGAGGGTGGCTAAGTTGCTGAACAAATGAGAGTTGTCGATTGACAACTGCTGGGTACTCAGGAATGTGCCCAGGGAAAATCGTACGTCTCAGGATAAGGATGGGTCGTAATGGCCGGAATTGCCTCGAAACGTCGCCTCTCGCGCCTGCTCACAACCTTGGCTGTCATTACGGCGATGTTCGTCGCCTCGATCCCAGCTGCGTCGGCTCAGGTCGGGTCTGACCGTTATGCCTCAATCGTGCTCGATGCGGCCACGGGCAACGTCCTTTCGGCCGTTGAGGCCGACGAATATCGCTTTCCCGCCAGCCTGACGAAGCTCATGACGATCTATATGCTGTTCGAGGCGCTGCGTGACCGTCGCATCGCGCTCTCGCAAGCGGTCCCAGTCTCGCAGTGGGCAGCGTCGATGTCGCCCACGAAGCTCGGGCTGCTGCCCGGCACCTACATAACAGTCGAACAGGCGCTACTTGGCCTTGTGACAAAGTCCGCGAACGACGCTGCTGCTGCGCTTGGCGAGTTGATGGGCGGAGACGAGGAGCGGTTTGCGCAGATGATGACATTGCGGGCCCGTGCGCTCGGCATGACCCGCAGCACGTTCCGCAACGCCTCCGGCCTGCCGGATTGGAGCCAGGTGACGACGGCCAGGGATATGGCGATGTTGGCACGCCATCTTATCCAGGACTTCCCATTGTACTATTGGTATTTCAGCGTCCCATCGTTCTCGTTCCAGGGACGCACCATCATGAACCATCAGCGCATGCTGCAGAGCTACCCTGGCGCCGATGGGCTTAAGACCGGCTATATCGACGCATCCGGCTTCAACGTCGTCACATCGGCGATGCGGTCCGATTCGCGGCTGATCGGAGTGGTGCTCGGCGCCGCGTCCGGATGGGAGCGTGACCAGCACATGGCGTCTCTGCTCGATCAGGCGTTCGAACAAGAGGGCGTGCCGGTACTGCTGGCGCGCCACGACGTTTTGATCCCATATCGATTGGGTCAATTCGTCAGCGTAGCCCAGGCAGCGCCGTTTGCCGCAGCGCTGCAGCCCCGCACCCGCGCAATGTCCAGAAGTGGGCGTCGCGGAGTGCGGGCTCCCCAGGCTGCCACACCCAGCATACATTCTGCTGCATCGCGCCGTGGCCCGGATGTCCGTGGCGAGCGGCTGCATCCGCGCCCGATCGTGGCGCTGCTGCCGCGTTACTTCACTCCTGCTCCGTCACGATGGACAGCGCCGGCCCGCTCTGGCCGGTCCAACAGCGATCGTACGGCAAGCCGGTGGGGCAGCCGCTCCCCGGGCTGATATCGGGCCGACCTGACATCAAGTGCCGCTGCCAGGTCGTCGCTGCTAGGTCATTGAAGCATCGCCCTTGCGCGCTGCCCTGACGCTGCGCATTTTAAAATCGAAATTACAGGGACAGGAGTCCGGGCACCCATGGACGGTGGAACCGACGCAAGACGCATCACGATCCACTCGCCCGAGGACTTCGCCGGCATGCGCGTCGCCGGCCGACTGGCGGCCGAGGCACTCGACATGATCGCCCCGCACGTGCAGCCCGGAGTCACCACCGCAGCGCTTGACAGCCTGTGCCACGACTTCATCCAGGCGGTTGGCGCGACCCCGGCACCGTTGAACTACCGCGGGTTTCCGAAGTCGATCTGCACCTCGATCAACCATGTCGTTTGCCATGGCATTCCCGGCGAGCGCCGGCTGGTCGACGGAGACGTGCTCAACATCGACGTCACTGTCGTGCTCGATGGATGGCATGGTGACAGCAGCCGGATGTATGCAGCCGGACGGCCGTCGACGAAGGCGCATAAGTTGATTGACGTGACCTATGAGGCACTGATGCGCGGCGTCGCGGCCGTGAGGCCAGGTGCGACGCTCGGCGATCTTGGCCACGCGATCCAGCTCTATGTCGAGGCCAACCGGTTCAGCGTCGTGCGCGACTTTTGCGGCCATGGCATCGGCCGCCGCTTCCACGAGGCGCCAAACATCCTGCATTTCGGCCGCGGCGGTGAGGGCCCGGTGCTGCGGCCCGGCATGTTCTTCACCATCGAGCCGATGGTCAACGCTGGCCGGCCCGAGGTGAAGGTGCTCGACGACGGCTGGACCGCCGTGACCCGCGACCGCAGCCTGTCCGCGCAGTTCGAACATATGGTCGGGGTGACGGAGGAGGGCTGCGAGGTGTTCACCATTTCCCCAGGCGGGCTGCACAAGCCGCCCTACGAATGATCTTTTCGACGGCCCACCGGTTGCGCTTCAACGATACCGATCGGTTGGGGCACGTGAACAACGCCGTGTTCGCCGTCATGCTGGAGCAGGGCCGGTCGGAGCTGGCGGTCGAGGCCGGGCTGCCGATCGAGTCCGACACCGCAGCGTTGGTCATCGTGCGGCTCGAGCTGGACTTCCTGCGCGAGATGGCCTGGCCCGGCACGGTAACGATCGAGACCGAGGTCGCGCGAATCGGCAACCGGTCCTTCACCATGCACCAGCGCCTGATTTTGAAGGGCGAGCCATGCGCCCGCGCGACGACGATCCTGGTTGTGATGGACCGCGTGGCGCGCCGGGCCATACCGCTCGAGGGCTTGTGGCGGGATAGTCTGGCCCGTTGGCAGGCGCCGGCTGCGTGATGCGTGGCTGACCGGCCCGGCGACCTATTGCCGTTATTGCCGCCCGACCCGGCTCCGCCCTCCCCAGTCAGTTCCGAGGGCCATCGAAACCGGATGCGCGCACGCCTGCTAACGGCCGGGCCGGACAGCGTGGCGGATCATGAGCTGCTTGAGATGGTGCTGTTCCTCGCCCTGCCCCGGCGCGACACCAAGCCGATCGCCCGCGCGCTGCTGGCACGGTTCGGCAGTTTCGCCGGCGCAGTGTCCGCTCCGTTGCCGGAGCTGCGCAGCATCGAGGGCATAGGCGATGCCGGCGCTGCAGCGCTGAAAACGATCCAGGCGGCGGCGCTGCGGCTGGTCCGGGCCGAGGTGCTGAACCGTCCGGTGCTGGCCAATTGGGAGCGGCTGATCGGCTACTTGAACGCCGTGCTGGCGCGGGAGCGCGTCGAGCAGTTCCGCATCCTGTTCCTTGACAACCGCAACTGCCTGCTGGCCGACGAGGCGCAGGCGCGCGGCACGATCAATCACACACCGGTCTATCCGCGCGAGGTGGTGAAGCGCGCGCTGGAGCTGCACGCGACGGCGTTGATCCTGGTGCATAATCACCCGAGCGGCGACCCGGCTCCGTCCCGCGACGATATCGAGATGACCCGGCTCGTGCAGCAGGCGGCGGCCGCCCTGTCGATCACGCTGCATGACCACGTGATCGTCGGCAACGGTCGCTGGTTCAGCTTTCGCCAGGAAGGCATGCTTTAGCCGGTGGTTCATGCCTCCATACCGGAACATTTCTAGGCTGCCAGGTGCGCCGAGATGTCGTGCGCCCCGTCCCATATCAGCCGCAGCGCCACATAACCCACGACTGCCAATCCGGCCCAGGCGACCCAGCGGTAGCGCTCCAGCAGGTCCGCGACCAACCGCGCCGCAACACCCATGAGCACGACCGAGATCGTCAGGCCGAACACTAGAACCCACGGGTGCTCGCGCGACGCCCCTGCGACCGCCAGCACGTTGTCTAGGCTCATCGAGAGATCGGCGAGCACGATCTGCAGCAGCGCCTGCCGTATGGTCTTAATCGGAGCGCCCGCCAGCGCGGCCGTGCCATGGCCAGAGCCGTGCAGCTCCCGGTACATGCGCCAGGACACCCATAGCAGCAGCACGCCTCCAGCGAAGATCAGCCCGACAACTGCGAGCAGCTCGAGGGTGATCAGCGCAAAGCCAATCCGCAGCACCGTCGCCATGGCGATGCCGATCAGGATGGCGCGGGATTTCTGTGCCCCCGGCAGTCCGGCCACCGCCATGCCGACAATCACCGCATTGTCGCCCGCCAGCACCAAGTCGATCAGGAGCACCTGCCCGAGGGCGGCCAGTTGCGGCCATAGGTCCGGGATGGTCAGCGCAGGCTCCTATTGCATCCCAGGCCGCGATCTTGTCTTCGCAGGCCCACGGGCGTACTGCGGACGGGCATACCCGCAAAGCCCGTGAGGCCGTCAATGGTTCCCCGCTATTCCCGCCCTGCGATGACCGCGATCTGGGCACCTGAAAACCGTTTCCGCATCTGGTTCGAGATCGAGGCCCTGGCCGCGGAGGCCATGGCCGAGCTGGGCAGCATCCCCGCCGAGGCCGCCCGCGCCATACGCACTCGCGGGGCAGCAAAGGTCGCGGACATCACCCAGGCCGACCTAGACCGCATCGACGCCATCGAGGCCGAAACCCGACACGACGTGATCGCCTTCCTAACCTGGCTTGCCGAGGGAATCGGACCCGATAGCCGCTTCGTCCACCAGGGCATGACCAGCAGCGACGTGCTTGATACCTGTTTCTCGCTGCAACTGACCCAGGCGGCCGACCTGCTGCTGGCGGACCTCGACGCGCTGCTGGCTGCGCTGAAACGCCGGGCGATCGAGCATAAGCGCACGCTGACCATCGGCCGTAGCCACGGCATCCATGCTGAGCCGACGAGCTTTGGCCTGAAGCTCGTCGGGCACTACGCCGAGTTTGCCCGCAACCGTGCCAGGCTCGTGCTGGCGCGGGCCGAGGTCGCGGTCTGCGCCATCAGCGGCGCCGTCGGCACCTATGCCCATATCGATCCCGCCGTTGAGCTGCACGTTGCAGAGAGGCTCGGGCTGCAGCCGGAGCTGGTGTCGACCCAGGTGATCCCGCGCGACCGCCATGCCGCATTCTTCTGCACGCTGGGCGTCATCGCGTCCGGCATCGAGCGGCTGGCGACCGAGGTCCGGCACCTGCAGCGGAGCGAGGTGCGGGAAGCGGAGGAGTTCTTCCACGCGGGACAGAAAGGCAGCAGCGCCATGCCGCACAAACGCAACCCAGTGCTGTCGGAGAACCTGACCGGCCTGGCCCGTATCGTGCGCGCCGCGGTCACTCCCGCGCTGGAGAATGTAACCTTGTGGCATGAGCGCGACATCAGTCATTCCAGCGTGGAACGGGCGATCGGACCCGACGCGACGGTCACGCTCGACTTCGCGCTGATGCGGCTGGCGGGCATGGTCGAGAAGCTCACGGTTTTTCCGGAGCAGATGGCGGCGAACCTCGACAGCCTGGGCGGCGTGGTGCACAGCGGCGAAGTGCTGCTGGCGCTGACCCGGTCAGGGATTTCGCGCGAGGACGCCTACTGCATCGTGCAGCGGAGCGCGATGGCAACCTGGACCCGGCTGGGCCAGCCGGACGCACGAAGCTTTCGCGCCCATCTGGAGGCTGATCCAGAGGTGGCCGGGCGGGTGCCGGCGGCGGAGCTGGACCGGGCGATGGGCGCCGAGATGCACCTGCGCCACGTCGATCACGTATTCGCGCGCGTGTTTGGCAGCCACGAAGTTGCCATGGCTGCGGCCTGAATACGTCGCGATCGCTGCGTAGGTTGACAGTGGATCGGAGGAGGTCCCTGCCAATGCGCAAATTTATTGTGGGTTTGACTGTCCTGGCCGGTACCGTTGGGACGGCATTGGGCGCGGATGCTGCACCGCGGTTTGTGACTCCGGCTCCGAGGGTGGCCAGCGCGGTCATCGTGCAGCCGGTCCAATATTACGAGGACTGGCGCTATCGCGAGTGGCGCCGGCGCGAGGAGATGGAGCGCTTCCGCCGCCATGAGGAGTGGCGCCACGAGCGTCACGAGGCCCGCGAGCACCGCGAGCGCGAGGAACGCCGCTGGTAGAGTGGGGCACACGGTGGCATACGCGCCGCCGTGTGCACCGTCATTCTCCTATTGCGGCCTGGCCATGCCTGGCCGGTCCTGATCGCCGCCAACCGTGACGAGCTGCTGGACCGGCCGTGGGACCCTCCAGACTCACACTGGCCGGAGCAGCCGGGTGTCGTTGCGGGCCGCGACCGGCTTGGGGGCGGCACTTGGATGGCCCTGCATGGCGGATTGGTTGCCGCTGTCCTCAACCGGCCCGGCAGCTTGGGTCCGGCGCCGGGCAAGCTGAGCCGGGGCGGGCTGCCATTGATGGCCGTGCAGCATCGGTCCGCTGCCGCGGCGTCTGGTGCAATGCTGGCGCTGGACGGTGGGGCCTATCGCAGCTTCAACATGGTTTTGGCCGACCGGCATTCCGCGCATTCCATCCGAGGTCTCGGTTTTGGCCAGCCGGAGGGATGGAAGCTGCCGCCGGGGTTACACGTGGTTACGGCGGACGACCCGAATGATCTTGCAAATCTGCGGACACGGGCACAGCTCCCGCGCTTCGCTGCGGCTGCGGTGCCGGATGCGGCACGGGGCGATTGGGGCGAGTGGCAGGCTCTGCACGGCGACCGCTCCGGCGTTCCTGCGGCTGCGCTGAACGTGCCGCCGCATGATGGCTTCGGGACCGTGTGCTCGTCCCTGGTTGGGCTGCCTGCCAGTGGCGAGCCGGTCTGGATGTTTGCGGCAGGCCCGCCGGACCAGGCAGCATTCACGCGGGTCGCACCGGCCGCAGCCGTCGTAACCGAGGTGCCACGTTGACCCTGACCCCGCTTCGCAGGCGTGGCGGGCGCAGCGCCCCCCTGCTATATCCCCGGCGTGCGCGGCCGATCTGGGCAGCGTGGTGATAAGGATCGCGGGCATGGCACGCCGCCGGCAACTCTATGAAGGCAAGGCCAAGGTGCTGTTCGAGGGTCCGGAGCCGGGCACGCTCGTGCAGTATTTCAAGGACGATGCTTCCGCCGGGAACGGCGCCAAGAAGGGCATCATCACCGGCAAAGGCGTGCTGAACAACCGCATCAGCGAGTACCTGATGATGCGGTTGGCCGAGATCGGGGTGCCGACGCACTTCGTCCGGCGCTTGAACATGCGGGAGCAACTCATTCGCGAAGTTGAAATCATTCCGCTCGAGATTGTTGTTCGCAACGTGGCCGCCGGCAGCCTTTCGACCCGGTTGGGTATCCCCGAGGGCACCCGCCTGCCCCGCAGCATCATCGAATACTACTACAAGAACGATGCGTTGAACGACCCGATGGTCGCCGAGGAGCATATCACCGCCTTCGGCTGGGCCAGCACGCAGGATATGGACGACATCGTGAGCCTGACGTTGCGGGTGAACGACTTCCTGACCGGGCTGTTCCTGGGCGTCGGCATCAGCCTGATCGACTTCAAGCTGGAGTTCGGCCGGCTGTGGGAAGAGGACGACATGCGGGTCGTGCTGGCGGACGAGATCAGCCCGGACAACTGCCGGCTCTGGGACACGAAGACGAACGAGAAGATGGACAAGGACCGCTTCCGCCGAGACATGGGCCGGGTCGAGGAGGCCTATCAGGAGGTCGCCCGCCGCCTGGGCATCTTGCCGGAAGCGGGGAACAACGACATGAAGGGTCCGGAGGCGATGCAGTGAAAGCTGTCGTCACCGTCATGCTGAAGCCCGGCGTGCTGGACCCGCAGGGCAAGGCGATCGGCCACGCGCTGCACTCGCTCGGCTTCGACGGCGTCGGCGAGGTCCGGGCCGGCAAGGTGATCGAGCTTGAGTTGGCTGAGCTAGACCCGGTAAAGGCACGCGCGAGCGCTGAGGACATGGCGCGCAAATTGCTCGCCAATACCGTTATCGAGGGCTTTCACGTGGAGATCGCATTATGAAGCTGCTGTTTGGAATTGGGTTCGTGCTGGTTGCTGGCCTCGGATCGGCACACGGCGAGCGTTTCTCGGCCATCGACGGTACGCGGCTGGTCAGCCTTTGCACCTCGCGCGACAGGGGAACGGTGGCTGAGTGCACCGCCTACATCAACGGCGTCTCCGACACGTTCGGCTTTTATCAGAACCTACGGCCGGCCGACGGCAGCAAGGGCGGCAGCCTCCCGGCTTACACCTGCCTCCCCGCTGCCATCACCGGCGTCCAGATGCGGGAGACTGTGATCGGCTGGGCCAAGGCGCATCCCGAAAGCCAGCGCTTGCAGGCGTCCGGCGTCGTGCTGCGCGCCTTGCATGAAAGCTTCAAGTGCCAGGGCAGCCAGGGCGGCCTGACTTCGTGAAGGCCGGCGTCGTCGTCTTCCCAGGCACCAACCGGGAGCGCGACGTCGCGATCGCACTCCAGGCCGCTTCCGGCCAGCGGCCGCGGATGGTCTGGCATCACGAGACCGACCTCTCTGGACTCGATTTGATCGTGCTGCCGGGCGGATTCAGCCATGGCGACTATCTTCGCTGCGGCGCGATGGCGGCACGATCGCCGGTGATGGACGCGATCCGCAGCTTTGCGGCGGGCGGCGGGCACGTGCTGGGCGTGTGCAACGGGTTCCAGATGCTGACCGAGGCCGGACTGCTGCCAGGGGCGCTGCTGCGCAACGCTTCATTGAGGTTTTTGTCGCAGGATTGCCACCTTCGGGTGGAGCGTGCCGATACCGCATTCACCCGGCATTACCAGAGCGGCCAGGTTTTCCGCGCCCCGATGGCGCATGGCGACGGCAACTACTTCGCCGACATGGCCACGCTCGATCGGTTGGAGGACGAGGGTTTGGTGGCGCTGCGCTATGCCACACCAGAAGGAGCGACGGCGCCGGAGGCGAACCCAAACGGTTCCGCCCGCAGCATCGCCGGCATCCTCAGTCCCAACCTCCGCGTTCTCGGCTTGATGCCGCATCCCGAGGACCTCATCGATCCGTTGATGGGCGCCACCGACGGCCTGCCGCTATTCGCCGGCATGGCCGAAGCTTTCGCCGCGTGACCGCACGCGACGTGACGCCAGCGCTTGCCCGCGAGTTCGGCCTGAGCGCCGATGAATATGGCCGCGTGCTGGCCATCATGGGCCGCACCCCGAGCCTCACCGAGCTTGGTATCTTCAGCGTGATGTGGTCAGAGCACTGCAGCTACAAGTCGAGCCGCGTTTGGCTGAAGCAGCTTCCGACCACCGCGCCCTGGGTCATTCACGGACCCGGCGAGAACGCCGGCGTCGTCGACATCGGCGACGGCCTGGCTGCCATCTTCAAGATGGAAAGCCACAACCACCCGAGCTTCATCGAGCCATACCAGGGTGCGGCGACCGGCGTCGGCGGTATCCTGCGCGACGTATTCACCATGGGCGCGCGGCCGATCGCCAACCTGAACGCGCTTCGTTTCGGCCACCCGGACGACCCCCGCACCAAGCGCGTCGTGGACGGCGTGGTTCGCGGCGTCGGCGGCTACGGCAACTGCGTCGGCGTTCCGACCGTGGGCGGCGAGGTGAATTTTCACCCGGCCTACAACGGCAACCCGCTCGTCAACGCGATGACGGTCGGCATCGCGCCGCGCGACCGCATCTTCCTCAGCGCCGCCGCTGGCGTCGGCAACCCCGTCGTATATGTCGGGTCCAAAACCGGGCGGGACGGCATCCACGGCGCGACGATGGCCAGCGCGGAGTTCGGGGCCGACTCCGACGAGAAGCGCCCGACGGTGCAGGTCGGCGATCCCTTTACCGAGAAGCTGCTAATCGAGGCCTGCCTGGAGCTGATGGCGACGGATGCGATCGTTGCGATCCAGGACATGGGCGCCGCTGGATTGACCAGCAGCAGCGTGGAGATGGCCGGCAAGGGCAATGTCGGGATCGAGCTGGACCTGGACCAGGTGCCCCAGCGGGAGGCCTCGATGACGGCCTATGAGATGATGCTGTCCGAGAGCCAGGAACGCATGCTGATGGTGCTGCGCCCGGACCGGCAGGATGTGGCCCGCGCGATCTTCGACAAATGGGAGCTGGATTTCGCCGTGATCGGCCACCTGACCGACACCGGGCGCATCGTGGTGCGGCACCGGGGCGTGGTCGAGGCGGACATCGCGCTGGGTCCGCTCGCCGAGCAGGCGCCGCTCTATCACCGGCCGACGGTCGAGACGCCGAAGCTGGCCACGTTGGGCGATGTGGACGACTCCGTTGGTCTGGCGCCGGCGCTGCTGAGACTCATCGGCTGTCCCGACCTGTGCTCCCGCGCCTGGGTCTGGAATCAGTATGACAGCACCATCGGCGGCCAAACCGTCCAGCGCCCCGGCGGCGCCGACGCGGCGGTGGTCCGCATCGAGGGTCTTGCGCGCGCACTGGCGCTCACCACCGATTGCACGCCGCGATACTGTGCAGCCGATGCCGAGGCCGGCGGCATGCAGGCCGTTGCCGAGGCCTGGCGCAACCTGACCGCCGTCGGCGCCCGCCCGCTGGCGATCACCGACAACATGAACTTCGGCAATCCCGAGAAGCCCGAGATCATGGGCCAGTTCGCCGCCAGCATACGCGGTATGGCCGCGGCGTGCCTGGCGCTCGAATTCCCCGTCGTGAGCGGCAACGTCAGCCTATATAACGAAACCGACGGCCGCGGCATCCTGCCCACGCCGGCAATCGGCGGCCTCGGCGTGCTGGAAAATGCGCGGAGTTGCGTCGGGTTGGCGCTGCAGCCCGGGCTCGACCTTGTGCTCATCGGAGACACGCCAGGCTGGCTCGGCCAGTCCCTATGGCTGCGTGAGATCGCCGGCCGTGAAGATGGGCCGCCGCCGCCGGTCGACCTCGCCGTCGAACGCCGCAACGGCGACTTCGTGCGTGGCGAGATCCTTGGTGGCCGAGTGTGCGCCTGCCATGACGTCTCGGACGGCGGACTGCTGATAACGGTGGCGGAGATGGCGTTGGGCGGCCGGATCGGCGCCACCTTGGCAGCGCCGCCCGCCGGAGTGCCGCCGCACGCATTCTGGTTCGGCGAGGACCAGGCCCGCTATGTGCTGGCGGTCGCTGATGCGGACGCCGTGCTGGCCGCCGCCGCTGTCGCGGGAGTACCGGCAATGCGGCTCGGCCGGGCCGGCGGGGAGGATTTGACACTACCAGGCGGCGTCGCCATATCGGTTGAAGAGCTGAGGGCGGCGCATGAGCGCTTCTTCCCGGCCTGGATGGGGAATTAACCATGGCAATGGTGGCCAGCGAGATCGAGGCCCTGATCAGGGACGCGCTGCCCGATGCCCAGGTCACGATCGAGGACCTGGCCGGCGACGGCGACCACTACGCCGCCACCGTGGTCAGCGAGGCATTCCGCGGCCGTTCCCGCGTCCAGCAGCACCAAATGGTCTATGCAGCGCTTCAGGGCCGGATGGGTGGCGCGCTGCACGCCCTCGCCCTTCAGACCTCCACGCCTCAATAGGAGCCGACACCATGAACAACCCGATCCACGAACGCATCCAAGGCGAGATTACCGCCAACCCTGTCATGCTCTACATGAAGGGCAATGCCATGTTCCCGCAGTGCGGGTTCTCGGCCCGCGTGGTGCAGATCCTGACGCATCTCGGCGTGCCGTTCCAGACTGCCAACGTGCTGGAAGACCCGGAGCTGCGCGAGGGCGTGAAGCAGTTCTCGAGCTGGCCGACGGTGCCGCAACTCTATGTCAAGGGCGAGTTCGTCGGCGGCTGCGACATCATCACCGAGATGTATCAGTCGGGCGAGCTGGAGACGATGCTGAGCGAGAAGGGTGTGCCGCACCAAGCGGCGGCGTAGCTCTTTGGCGGCTGGGCGGTTCTCGGGCTTCACCCCGGCCGCCTACCGCTTTCTGATTGAACTTGGCCTCAATAACGCAAAGCCGTGGTTCGAGGTAAACCGTGCGACCTATGAGTCTGCGGTCAAGACGCCGGTTGCCATGCTGGTCACCGAAGTCAGCGCTGAGCTAGCCCGGCGCGGTTTGCCGTTGGAGGGCGACCCAAAGCGTTCCAGCTTCCGTATCCACCGGGACACCCGATTCTCCAACGACAAGACGCCCTATAAAACCCATAGCGGATCGGTCTGGTATCGCCAGGGCAGCGGCAAGGACGGCGCCGGCGTGCTGTATTTCCATTTGGCTGCGGAGGGCTGCTTCATCGCCGCCGCTTTCTATCGTCCGGAGGCCGAGGTGCTGGGCGCCATCCGGGAGCGCGTTCGCGTACACCCCGACCGTTTTCTCGCGATGCAGGCCGATTTGGCAGCGCGCGCCATAACGCTTGATACGACCGACAGCCTGACCCGGATGCCACGTGGTTTCGAGGACCTGAAAGATAGCCCGGTCGCCCCGGCATTGCGGCTACGCTCCTTTGTCGTGCGGCAAGACCTGCCGCTGGAGGCTACGACCGGGCCGGCGTTGGTCGGCACCATCGTCGATATGGCCGAGCGGACACTGCCACTGCTGCGGTTCGGCTGGGACGCCGTGGACGAGGTTAGGACCAGCCCTTGACAACCATGCCGCCGAATGCCGACTGAAGTGTCAGGGGAGATCGACGGCAAACGGAGTGCAAACCATGGCAATGTCCTTCGAAACTACCGGCTCCGCGCTGGCCGCACGCGTGACCAGCCTCGACCTGACACGGCCGCTCGACGCCGGGCAGGTCGCTGCGTTGGAGGCCGGAATGGACCAGCACGCCGTCCGCGTGTTCCCGCGCCAGCAGATCACGGACGAGCAGCAGATGGCCTTCACCGAATACTTCGGCGAGCTGGAAGTCACCGCCGGCGGCAACGTCAGCAAAAAAGAGGAGATGCGGCTGCATGCGAAGATCGCCGACGTATCCAACCTCGACCAGCATGGCAAGCCGCTGGCCCGCGACGACCGGCGGCGGATGTTCAACCTCGGCAACCAGCTATGGCATTCCGACAGCTCGTTCCGCGCGACGCCGGCCAAGTACTCGATCCTGTCGGGCCGGGTGGTATCGACGTCGGACGGCAATACCGAGTTCGCCGACATGCGCGCGTCCTATGATGCGTTGGACGACGCCACGAAGCGCGAGGTCGAGGACCTGGTTTGCGAGCACTCGCTGATATACTCGCGCGGTGCGCTGGGCTTCGACGAGCTGACGGCGGAGGAGCGCGCCCTGTTCGCGCCGGTGCGGCAGCGCCTCGTGCGCACGCATCCAAAGACCGGGCGCAAGTCGCTGTACTTGTCGTCGCATGCCGGGTCGATCGTGGGATGGCCGGTGCCGGAAGGACGTGCGTTCCTGCGCGACCTCAATGAGCATGCCACCCAGCCGCGGTTTACGTATGTGCATCGCTGGCAGCCGTTCGATCTCGTGATGTGGGACAACCGGCAGACCATGCACCGGGTTCGCCGCTTCGACGGCAGCCAAGTCCGCGACATGCGCCGCACCACGGTTGCGGGCGACGGGCCGACCATCATGCAGGCGCAGGCCGCCTGACGCCCTACTCCGCCATGTTCAGCGGGAGCGCGGTCGTCGATTTGACCCGCTCCATGCTGAAGCGCGAGCTGACGTTCTTGATCGATACCGCAGAGATCAGCCGCTTATAAAAGCCGTCATAGGCCGCGATGTCCCGGGTGACGACGCGCAGCATGTAGTCGATGTCGCCCGCCATCCGATGCACCTCGACGACCTCCGGAAAGCTCGACACCGCCTCTGCGAACCGCGCCAGCCAATCCGGCGAGTGGTCGCCCGCTTCGATCGAGACAAACACCGTCAGGCCTAGTCCCAGCTTCTCCGGCGACAGCAGCGCCACCCGGCGCTCGATGACCCCGTCCGCCTCCAGACGCTGGATACGCTTCCAGCACGGCGTCTGCGACAGGCCGACCTGGTCCGCCAGGCTGGCGATGGACTGGGTGCTGTCCTCCTGCAGCAGCGCCAGCAGCTTGCGGTCGATCCGGTCCACGTCAGGCGGCCGCAGCCTCCGCACGGACGTCCTTGATGTCGCGGAACGTTAGCCCCTCGTGCATCTCCGCCGTGCGACGCATCATGAAGGCGGAGCTGGCGAGATACACCGGGTCGCCGTCCACGTCGTCCGCCATGCTGGTACGCTGCTCCATGACGAACCGCGCCAGCAGCGCCTTCTCGCCCGTGACCCAGCGGGCCAGGGCATAGGGCACCGGCTCGAAGCCAATCGCCACGCCGTATTCGCTGGCGAGCCGGGCGACCAGCACGTCGAGCTGCAGGGTCCCGACCACGCCGACGATCGGCTGGCTGCCATCCTGCGGGCGAAAGAGCTGCACGACGCCCTCCTCCGCCAACTCCTGCAAAGCCTGGCGCAGCTTCTTCGCCTTCATTGCGTCATCCAGCCGAACCCGGCGCAGGATCTCTGGCGCGAAGTATGGCACTCCGACGAAGTTCAGCTCCTCGTCTTCGGTCAGCGTGTCACCGATGCGCAGCGTACCATGATTCGGGATGCCGACGACGTCGCCGGCAAACGCCTCGTCGGCGATCTGCCGGTCGCGGGCGAAGAAGAACTGCGGCGCGTGCAGCGGGATTTGCTTGCCCGTGCGAACCTGCTTCAGGCGCATGCCGCGCACCAGCCGGCCGGAGCACACGCGGGCGAAGGCAATGCGATCCCGATGGTTAGGGTCCATGTTCGCCTGGATCTTGAACACCAGCGCCGTCAGCTTCTCCTCCGTCGCCTCGACGACGCGGAGGTCGGCCGGCTGCGCCCGGGGTGGCGGGCCAAAGCTTACGAGGCCGTCCAGCAGGTCGGAAACACCGATCTCCTTGATGGCGCTGCCGAAGAACACCGGCGTCAGGTGCCCGGCCTTGAAGCTCTCCAAGTCGAACTCCGGCAGCGCCGCCTGCACCAGCTCCAGCTCCTCGCCGAGCGCGACCATGCGCGGGTCGCTCTGGCCGAGCGGCTCCAACAGATGCAGGTCGCGCGTGCGCACGTCGTAGGTGCCGGCGAACGTCGCGGCGCGGCCGATTGGCCAGGTGACCGGCGCGGTGTCCAGCGCAAGTGTGCTGGCGACCTCGTCCACGATCTCGAACGGATCGCGCGCCTCACGGTCCATCTTGTTGATGAAGGTGATGATCGGGATGTCGCGCAGGCGGCAGATCTCGAACAGCTTGCGGGTGCGCGCCTCGATCCCCTTGGCCGCGTCGATCACCATGACCGCGCTGTCGACGGCGGTCAGCGTGCGATAGGTGTCCTCGCTGAAGTCCTCGTGCCCCGGCGTGTCCAGCAGGTTGAACACGCAGCCGGAATACTCAAACGTCATGACGGACGTGACGACGGAGATGCCGCGGTCGCGCTCGATGCCCATCCAGTCCGAGCGGGTACGGCGGCGCTCGCCCTTGGCCCGCACGTTGCCGGCAAGCTGGATGGCGCCGCCTGCGCGCAATAACCGCTCGGTCAGCGTCGTCTTGCCGGCGTCCGGGTGCGAGATGATCGCGAACGTGCGGCGGCGGGCGATCTCTTCGTTGGGTGTCATCACTGCCCTCAAATGCAAAACGCCGGGCAGGACCCGGCGCTTGCACGACTGATATGGTGTGGGACTAGCGCGAGTAGAACTCGACGACCAGGTTCGGCTCCATCGACACCGGATACGGCACGTCCGTAAGCTTGGGCGCGCGTCCGAACCGGCCCTTCATGGCGCGGTGGTCCACCTCGAGGTAGTCCGGCACGTCGCGCTCGCCGCTCTGCGCCGCATCCAGCACGACGGCGAGCTGCTTCGACTTCTCACGCACCTCGATCTCGTCGCCGTCCTTCACCAGGAACGACGGGATGTTCACCCTCTTGCCGTTCACCGAGACGTGGCCGTGGTTCACGAACTGCCGCGATGCGAAGGGGGTGATGGCGAACTTCAGGCGATACACGACCGCATCCAGCCGGCGCTCCAGCAGCTCGATCAGGTTCTCGCTGGTGTCGCCCTTGCGGCGGACGGCCTCGTCGTAGTACTTGCGAAACTGCTTCTCGCCGATGTTGCCGTAGTAGCCCTTCAGCTTCTGCTTCGCCATGAGCTGGATGCCGAAGTCGGTCGGCTTCTGCTTGCGCCGCTGCCCATGCTGGCCGGGCCCGTATTCGCGCTTGTTGATCGGCGACTTGGCGCGGCCCCACAGGTTTACGCCCAGCCGGCGGTTGATCTTGTACTTGCTTTCGGCGCGCTTGGTCATGCGCGATCTCCATTTTCTATGCGGCGCTTATGCGCGGCTTGTTGCACCGGTAGGCCGCAAACAGAACTGCGACGGGCGCACGCCCCAAAGGCGCGTCCACGTTCCCGGCAGTGCGCGGGTCGTAGTGCCGCGAAGGTCAGTTGTCAAACCTGCCTGTCGCCCGCATGTGTGCCGCATGATCACACGTGGCGAAATCGTTTGGCTCGGCATCGCGTCCGGAGTGACGGGCGGCATCATCGGCGGCTCGATGCTGGGGATCGGCATGGACCTGATGGCGAATGGGCAGCCGTTCGGCCTTATTCCCATCATCATCGGCGGACCATCCTCGGCCATCATCGGCTGGCTGCTGTCGCGCCGGCTGGCGAAGCGGCTCACAACTCCAGAGTAGCGTCGTCACGCTCCAAGCGGCCACGCTGGCGCCGGCCTAGCGCCAGCATGCTGATGACGCCGTGCAGGGTCCGCAACTCCTGCTCCGTCACCTCGCCGCGCTGGAATAGGTGACACAGGTTGCGCACCATGCCGGGCCGCTTTGGTGCATTACGTAGAAAGCCGCTCGCGTCGAGCTCGTCGATCAGGTGGATCATCAGGTTCTCCACCTGCTCCTTCGGCGCGACTGTCGTCTCGTTGGTCATCAGGCTCACGCCCGGCGTCGTGTCGGCAGCGGTCCACCACTCATACGCCATCACCATCACGGCCTGGGCCAGGTTGAGGCTGTCGAACGCCGGGTTGAGCGGGTAGCGCACCAGGGTATCCGCCTGCGCCATGTCGTCGTTGTCGAGCCCGGCGCGTTCCGGCCCAAACAGGATGCCGGCGCGCAGCCCGCGCTGCCCGGCGTCCCGCAGCGCGCCCGCCGCCGCCCGGGCGGTCATCACCGGCTTGATAACATGGCGCGGGCGCGGACAGGTGGCAAAGACACGGTGCAGATCGGCCACCGCGCCGGCCACGGTGTCATGCAGCGTCAGGCCGTCCAAGATGCGGTCGGCGCCGGACGCGGTGCGCCAGGCATGTTCCTGCGGCCAGCCGTCCCGCGGCGCCACCAGCCGCATATGGAACAGCCCGCCATTGGCCATGGCGCGGGCGCAGGCACCGATGTTGTCGGCGAGTTGCGGGCGCACCAGGATCACGACCGGGCTGTTCTCGCCAACCGGGCCGATGTCGGCGCCGCCGTTGCGGCCGGTCATGCCGGCGGCGTCGCCACCCGGCGCCAATCGGTCGAGCCATCCGGACGGTCCTCGAACAGCACGCCCTGCGCCAGCCACTCGGCCCGGATCGCATCGGCCCGCGCGAAGTCCCGGGCGCGCCGGGCAGCGATACGGTCGGCGATGGCCGCTTCGATCGCAGCCTTGTCAGCGCCGTCTTGGAACCACTCCGTTGGATCGGCCTCCAACAAGCCCATCAGTGCCCCACCCGCGCGCAGCCCCGCAGCCGCCGCTTCGTCCCCGTCCATGGCGTCGTCGGCCAGCGCATGCAGCGCCGAGAGCGCGAGTGGCGTGTTCAGGTCGTCGCACAGCGCGCTTAGCACCGCCGCAGGCACCAGGCCGTGGGCCGCCGATGTACGATCCAAGCGGAACGGCGTAGTCAGCCGCAAACGCTGCGCGTTTCGGCGAGTTTGCGCGAGTGCGCGATAGAACCGGTCGAGCTCGCCGCGCGCCTCGATCAGCCCAGCATCGCTGAACTCCAGCGTGCCGCGATACTGCGACTTCAGCAGCATCAGCCGCACCGCCTCATGCGGCGCGCGCCCCAGCACATCGCGTATGGTGTAGAAATTGCCGAGCGACTTCGACATCTTCTCCCCATTCAGGTTCAGCATGCCGTTGTGCAGCCAGACCCGGGCGAAACCGCTGCCCGGCAGGGCGCACAGGCTCTGGGCGCGCTCGTTCTCATGGTGCGGGAACATCAAGTCGTTGCCTCCCCCATGGATATCGAACGTCTCGCCCAGATACTGCCGCGCCATCGCGCTGCACTCGATGTGCCAGCCCGGTCGGCCACGGCCCCAGGGGCTGTCCCATCCCGGCAGGTCCGGCACCGACGGCTTCCACAGCACGAAATCGCCGGGGTCGCGCTTGTAGGGCGCTACCTCCACCCGCGCGCCGGCCAGCAGCTCGTCCGTGCTGCGGCCCGATAGCGCGCCGTATTGGTCGAAGCTCGCAACGGCGAACAACACATGGCCCTGCGCCGCATAGGCATGGCCGCCGGCGATCAAGCACTCGATGAGCGTGATCATGCCAGCGATATGGTCGGTCGCGCGCGGCTCGATATCGGGCGCCAGGTTGCCGAGCGCTGCCATGTCGGCATGGAACTGCGCGGTGGTGCGGGCGGTGACGGCGTCGATCCCCTCCCCGCTCTCGGCGGCGCGGGCATTGATCTTGTCGTCGACGTCGGTGATGTTGCGGACATAGGTCACGCGTGGAAACAGATGCCGCAGCAGCCGCGCCAGCACATCGAACACCGTCATGCCGCGGGCATTGCCGATGTGGGCAAGGTCATAGACCGTGGGTCCGCAGACATAAAGGCGGACATGACCAAGATCGATCGGCACGAACGCCTCGCGCCGCCGGGTCATGGTGTTGTGCAGCATAAGGGTGGGCATGGGGCGGCTCAGTACATCCGCGTGCGATAGGCGTCCTCGATGCGGCGCTCCGCCTCCTCGGCGGTGCCGACCCGGGTGTGCTCGGCCATGATGCGGCCGAGACTCGGGAAGCTCGAACGCTCAACCCGCGTCGCCGGGTCCCACAGGCGGGCGCGGCGGAGTGCCTTGGCGCAGTGGAAGAACGCCTCTTCGACCGCCACCACCAAACCGGTGCGCGGCGTCTTGCCGGCAACGGCCGAGCCGGCAAGCGCCTCGTTGTCGGTCAGCAAGCGGGCGATGCCGTTCACCCGCAGCGTCTCGTCGATGCCGGGAACGAAAAAGATGAGGCCGACGCCCGGCGCGGCCAGGATGTTGGCAAAGCTGTCCACGCAGTTGTTGCCAAGCCGGTCGGGCAACAGCAGCGTGGTGTCGTCCAGCACCTGAACGAACCCGGGTGGATCGCCGCGTGGACTCGCGTCCGCCCGGCCCTCAGCATCCGACGAGGCCAACACCAGGAAGGGCGACAGCGCAATGAAGGCGCGGCAGTGATGGTCGAGCGCCGGCAGCACCTTGCGCACCGCCATTGGGTTCATGGCGCCCATATGCGCCCGGAGCGCTGCATAGTCCGGGATGTCGTTCATGCCGCCGCCAGGCGCAGCCGCTCCGTTGCGCGGTCCCGGCCCATTAGAGGCAGCAGGTCCCGCAGCTCCGGCCCGTGGTCCTCCCCGGTCAGCGCCAGGCGTAGCGGCAAGAAGAGCTTCTTGCCCTTGCGGCCCGTCGCCGCCTTCAACGGCTCGATCCAATTGTTCCATACGTCGTTGTCCCAGGGTTCCAACGGCAGGGTGTCGAGCGCAGCGTGCAAGAACTCGGCCTCCCCCTCGATCAACGGCGGCACGATCGTGCCGGCCACCACGTCCCACCAGCCACGCGCCTCGTTCAGCAGATCGAGGTTGCCGCGCACCGCCACCCAGAACGCCGACGTCGCTGCGGGAGGCAGACGGTCGCGCACCGCCTCGAACGGTAGATCATGCAGCACCTTACGGTTCAATGCCAGCAATTGCCGTCCGTCGAACCGCGCGGCGGAGTGGGAGACGTGAGACAGGTCATAGGTCGCGGCGATCTCGTCGGCGGTTTGCGGCGCTGGGTCGTCGGAGGTGCCAAGACGGGCAAGATAGCCGACCAGCGCTTGTGACTCGATCCCATCCCCGCGCAGGCTGCGCAGCGTTAGCGCTCCGACGCGCTTCGACAGCTTGCCGCCGTCCTGATCCACCAGCAGCGGCAGATGCGCGAACCGCATGTTCGTCGGCCGGGCACCCAGCGCCGCCATGATGTCGATCTGGATGCCGGTGTTGGTTACATGGTCCTCGCCGCGCACCACGTTGGTGATGCCCGCGTCGATGTCGTCCACCACGGAGGTGAAGGTGTAGAGCGGCGTGCCGTCCGCCCGGATCAGGATCGGGTCCGATATGGCGGACAGCTTCACCGAGCGCGCGCCCAGCACCATGTCTCCCCACTCGGCGGGGTAGCCGGACAGCAGGAAGCGCCAGTGCGGGCGCTTGCCGTTGGCCTCGGCCGCCGCCCGCTGTTCGGGGGTCAGCTTCAGCATGGCGCGGTCATAGATTGGCGGCTGCTTGCGGCGGACGCGTAGCTCGCGCTTGGCATTCAGCTCCTCCTCGCTCTCGAAGCAGGGATACAGCCGCCCAGATGTCTTCAGCCGCTCCGCCGCCGCGGCATACTTGTCCAGCCGCTCGGACTGGCTGAACATCTCGTCCCAGTTGATGCCAAGCCAGCGCAGGTCGTAGGCGATGGCGTCGGCGTACTCCGGGCGGTTGCGTTCGGTATCCGTGTCGTCGAGCCGCAACAGGAACTGGCCGCCATGACGGCGCGCCAACAGGTAATTGGCAAGAGCGATGCGCGCATTGCCGACGTGCAGCAGGCCAGTTGGGCTCGGGGCAAAGCGAACCTTCATACGTCTCCGATCTCGTCATCCTCGTCGCCGCGCGGAATGCGGGGGTCGATCGCGCGCCAGTCCCGGTCGGCCATTGCCGCGCGCCGGGCGGCAAAGTCGTGCAGTTCCGTGGCGCTGCGCCAGCCGCCCTCGACCGCGTCCAGCACCTCGGCGTCCTCGCCATAGGCGAACCAGGCGTCCAGCACCGCCTTCGCCTCCATGCCCCGCGCCCGGCAACGCTCAATGCTGTCCCGCACATAGCGCCGGGCGAACAGGTTGGCATGCTCGAGCGACAGGAAGCCTAATACGTCCTCGACGATGTTGTCCTCGGCGCCGCCGGAAAGATCCAGGATGCGAACCCGCCAGCCATGTTCCGGCATCGGCAGTCCGCTCAAGCGACGAGGCCAGTGTAGCCGTTGGTGATCGGGTAGCGCCGGTCCCGGCCAAAGGCGCGCGGAGTTATCTTCACGCCCGGGGGCGCCTGGCGCCGCTTATACTCGGCGCGGTCCAGCATCCGCCAAACCCGCAGCACGGTCGCGCGGTCGAAACCGCGGTCCACCAGCGCGTCGACCGACTGCTCGCCCTCGACGAGCCCCTCGAGGATGGCGTCGAGGTCCACATAGGGCGGCAGGGAATCCTGATCGGTCTGGTCGTGCTTCAGCTCGGCCGAGGGGGCCTTGCTGATGACGCGCTCCGGCATGACGGGGCCACGCGGACCCAGGGCACCCTCCGGAACATGCTCGTTCCGCCAGCGGCAAAGCGCAAAGACGGTCGTCTTGTAAACGTCCTTCAGCACGGAGTAGCCGCCGCACATGTCGCCATACAGCGTTGCGTAGCCGACCGACATCTCCGACTTGTTGCCGGTGGTCAGCAGCATGTCGCCGAACTTGTTGGACAGCGCCATCAGGATCAGGCCACGCGAGCGGGACTGGATATTCTCCTCGGTGATGTCGGCCTGGCGCCCATTGAACAGCGGAGCCAAGGCGTCGTCGAAGGCGTGCATGGCCGGGTTAATCGGGATGGTGTCGCAGCGGACGCCCAACAGCCGCGCGCACTCGGCGGCGTCGTCGAGGCTATGCTGGCTCGTATAGGGGCTTGGCAACATGAATGCCCGCACCTGCCCCGCACCCAGCGCATCGACCGCGACAGCCGCCGAGAGCGCGCTGTCGATGCCGCCGGACAAGCCCAGCAGCACGCCGGGAAAGCGGTTCTTGCGCACATAATCACCGAGCCCCAGCATCATGCAGCGGTAGATCAGCTCCAGCCGGTCCGGCTCAGGCGGCAGCGGCTGCGGAGTGCACACCAGCACGTCGCCCTCGCGCCGCCACTCCGTGATCGTCAGCGCCTCGGCGAAATAGGGCATCTGCACGGCAAGCGTCCGGTCGGCGTTCAGCACGAAGCTGGCGCCGTCGAACACCAGTTCGTCCTGGCCGCAGACCTGGCCCAGGAACACGAACGGCAGCCCGGTCTCGACCACGCGTTCGACGCCAAGCGTCACCCGGCGGGCCTGCTTGCCGTCCTCGAACGGCGACCCATTGATGGACAGCAGCATCTCGGCGCCACTCTCGGCCAGGGTCTCCGAAACCGCCGGCAGCCAGAAGTCTTCGCAGACCATGACGCCCAAGCGATAGCCGCGGAAGGCGACCGGGCCGGGACTGGGTCCCGCGTCGAACACACGCTTGTCGTCGAACACGCCATAGTTCGGCAGCTCGTGCTTGGCCCGGCGCGCAATGATCCGGCCCGCATCCAGCACGAACGCGGCGTTATACAGCCGGTCCCCGTCGCGCCAGGGGCCGCCGACGATCAGGCCCGGGCCGCCATCGGCAGTGTCGCGTGCCAGCTCATCGATCGCCGCCTCGCAGATTTCTACAAAGGACGGCTTGCGGACAAGATCCTCGGGCGGATAACCGGCGATGGAGAACTCCGCGGTCACCACGAGGTCGGTGCCCAGCGTTGCAGCCTCGGCGCGGACGGCCCGAATGCGGGCTAGGTTGGCCGTTACCTCCCCCTCATGCGGGTCAATTTGGGCAAGGGCAATCCGAAGCGTCATGCGCCAGAATTGGGGTCCGCCGACACACATTCAACACGTTTGCCATCCTCCTGGTGCGCTCCATTCGCCCGAAGTAGGAATTCGCGCCCAACCTTGACGCGGGCCTGGCCGTCATACTCCACGATGTCGGCGGTGGCGTAGGTCTCGTGCCAGTCGTCCGGGATGAAGCTCCCAGTGCCAACCACGTCGATTGGCGCGTGGGTGTCCGCCATCACCCGGCACTTGGCGACGCCAAATCCCGATGACACGACGATCCGCACGTGTGGAAAGCCGCCCTCGTCCAGCGCCTCCCGCATCCGCCAGATCGCGGCGGCCGAGACGCCCGTCCCCACCAACTGCCGCAGCTCCTGGTCGCTGCGATATCGGCGGATGGCGCCCGGCGCACGGCGTTCCAGGACGGCGTAGCTTTCGGCCGGGTCCAACCCCTCCAAATAGCGGCCGCCATGGGTGTCCAGCCGTACCGAGAGCCGGCCGCTGGCTGCAAGCTCTGGGAAACGGCGGCACACCTCGAGCCCATCGGTGATCTCGCGACCGAAGAAGTCCGTGAGGACCGTCAATGCCTCGTCCGGGCAGGTCTCGTGGAACATCTCCGCCGCCCGCACCGTGGACCCGGCATAGCCAATCAAGGCGTGCGGCATGGTGCCGAGCCCGCGCGTGCCGCCAAAATAGGGTGCCGCGAGGTCGGACGACGCTCCGACAAATCCCTTTGCGCCCTCCCGCTTCGCCGCCGCGCTGCCGACGCTGGCCGCATAGCCCATCATCTGCTGCATCTCGGCGCCGGCGCAATGCCGCGCCTCCATGGCGATGAAGCGGACCTCCGGCAGCGCCAGGCACATCTGGTAGGCGTTGTGCGCCGCAACGCAGGCGGCGCCGAGCTTCTGCAGGCAGATCGTCTCGCAATCCGCCAGCTCGTGAAAGCTGCCGGTGACATAGACGACCGGTTCGCCTGCGCCGACCCAGGTGCCCTCCGGATGGGCCTGGTCGAACTCAAACCGCGTGTTGCGCGCGGCCGCGACCCTATCGAGCCAGTCGAGCATGAGCCGCGGCGCCGAGATAACGGGGCGGCGCAGGAACACGGCGTAGGTGACGCGCTTGTCGCCGAACCGCGCGATCACCTCCCGCGTGCGGTTGAAATACGCGTCGGTGCGGGCGTTGATGTCCTCGATGAGCGTCATTGCGCCGCCACCTGAATGTGCGGGGAGCTTTGCCGGGGAGCGCGGCGGGCCTTTAGCTCCTCTGCGATCAGGAAGGCGAGCTCCAGCGACTGCTCGGCATTGAGCCGCGGGTCGCAGAATGTCTCATAGCGGCCGCCGAGATCGGCCTCCGTCAGCCGGTGCGCGCCGCCGACGCACTCCGTGACCTCCTGCCCGGTCATCTCGACATGGACGCCGCCGGCCCAGGTGCCCTCGGCCGCGTGGGCGTCAAAAAATCCGCGCACCTCGGCCAGGATGCTGTCGAAGCTGCGAGTCTTTACCTTCGCCGCCGTACTGATGGTGTTGCCGTGCATCGGGTCGCACAGCCAAACCACACGGAACCCGGCGCGGTTCACGGCGCGCAGCAGCGGGGCCAGCCGAGCGTGCACGCGTTCGGCTCCCATGCGGCTGATCAAGGTCAGCCGGCCGGCCTCGTTGCCAGGGTTCAGCACGTCGATCAGCCGCAACAGCTCATCGGGCTCCATCGTCGGACCGACCTTGAGGCCGATCGGGTTGCGCACGCCGCGCAGGAACTCGATGTGGGCGCCATCGAGCTGCCGGGTGCGGTCGCCGATCCAAAGGAAATGCGCGGAGCAGGCGTAGTAGTCGCCCGACGTGCTGTCGATCCGGGTCAGCGCCTGCTCGTAGGGCAGCAGCAGCGCCTCGTGGCTGGTGTAGAAGTCCGTTTCGCGGATTTGCGGCGTGTTCAGGCTGCTCATGCCGCACGCGGCCATGAAGGCCAGCGTCTCGTCGATGCGGGCGGCGATATCCTGGTATCGCGCGGCAAGCGGCGAGCGCGCGGCGAAGTCGAGGTTCCAGCGATGAACCTCGTGCAGGTCCGCATAGCCACCGCCGGCGAAGGCGCGCAGCAGGTTCAAGGTGCCGGCGGACTGGAAGTATCCGGTCTCCATCCGGGCCGGGTCGGGCACCCGGGCGGCGGAGGTGAACTCCGGGCCGTTGACGATGTCGCCGCGATAGCTCGGCAGGGTCTCGCCGTCGATGGTCTCGATGTCGGACGACCGCGGCTTGGCGAACTGCCCGGCCATGCGGCCCATCTTGATTACCGGCACGCTGGCACCGAACGTCAGCACGACGGCCATCTGCAGCAGCACACGGAAGGTGTCACGGATGACGTTGGCGGTGAAGTCGCCGAAGCTTTCCGCGCAGTCGCCCCCCTGCAGAACGAAGGCCTGCCCGTTGGCTGTGAGCGCCAGGGAGTCCCGCAGACGCCTCGCCTCGCCGGCGAAGACCAGGGGAGGATACTTCGTTAGCCGCGCCTCGACGGTGGCCAAGGCGTCCTGGTCCAGATAGGTCGGCCCCTGCAACACCCGTTGGGCCCGCCAACTCGCCGGCGTCCAACCTGCCCTCTCGCTCATAACAATGGTCCCCTCTACGCGGACCGGATTATCGCGGCTTTCAGCGGGGAACGCTACCCGGGCATCCGAACCGAAGCGGTAGCCTGGCTTGTTCTCCTAGTCAGCGGCCTGGGAGACCTGAACACCCGGCGCCACGCGCGTTACGGTCCGCATGGTCACGAATTCCTCGGCGCTGGTCGGATGTATGCCGATCGTGCGGTCGAAGTCCTGCTTCGTGGCGCCGGCGATCAGCGCCACGCCGATGCCCTGCATCATCTCCGGCACGTCGTCGCCCAGCATGTGCACGCCCATCACCCGCTGACTGGCCTGGTCCACGACCATCTTCATCATCGTCCTGCGCTTACGGCCGGACATGACGTGGCGCATCGGCGTGAAATGCGCGGTGTAGATGTCCATGGTTCCGTGCTGCACCGCCTGCTCCTCCGTCATGCCCACGGTCGCGAGCGGCGGGTTGCTGAACACGGCTGTGGCCACCGGGTCGAGAGCCCAGGTGCGCGGCCGGCCGGGGCCGAACAGCCGGTTGGCCAAGTGGTGGCCCTCGGCAATGGCGACGGGCGTCAGGTTCAGCTTGTTGCTCACGTCGCCCAGCGCAAAGATGTGCGGCTGGCTGGTGACGTTCTGCGCGTCCACGATCACTGCGCCCTTGCTGTCGATGGCAACGCCAGCGTCCTGCAGGCCCATGCCTTCGGTTTTGGGCACCCGGCCCACGGCGAAGAACACCAGGTCGGCCTCGACGACATGGCCGCTGGTGAGCGTCACGCGCCGGGCGTCGCCAGCCTGCTCGACGCGGTGCACCGTCTGGCTCGGGTGCAGGCGCACGCCTTGCTCGGTGACGGCCCCGGCCAGCGCCTCCCGCAGCTCATGATCGAAGCCGCGCAGTGGGAACGGCTGCCGGTAAACGACGTCGACTTCGGCGCCCAGGCCGTGGAATATGCCGGCGAACTCCATGCCGATATAGCCGCCGCCGACCATGAGGACCCGCTTTGGCAGCGCGGGCAGCTCGAACGCGTCGTCGGAGACGATGCCGAGGTGCATGCCCTCGATCGGCGGCCGGATTGCCGGGTGGCCGCCGGTGGCGATGACGATCCGCTCCGCCGTGACCGTCTGACCGCCAACGTCCAGCGTATGCGGCCCTGTGAACACCGCCCGCGCCTCGTGCCGGACCACGCCGCTGCCGTCCAGCATGCGGGTGTAGATGCCGTTCAACCGCAGGATCTCGCGATCCTTATGCTCGATCAGCGCTGTCCAGCTATGGACGCCGGGCGAGACGTCCCAGCCGAAGCCGCGGGAGTCCTCCGCCTGCCGGCCGTATTCCGAGGCCTGCACCATGATCTTCTTCGGCACACAGCCGACGTTCACGCAGGTGCCGCCCCAGCGCGCCTCCTCCGCGATGCCGACGCGCGCGCCGTGCCCGGCGGCGATGCGGGCGCATCGCACCCCGCCGGAGCCGCCGCCAATGACGAACAGGTCGTAGTCGTAGTCAGCCATCCGTTAGGTCCCGATGCCGCCGAGGGCGAGGTATTTGATTTCGAGGTAGTCTTCTATGCCGTATTTGCTACCCTCGCGTCCGAGCCCGCTCGACTTCATGCCACCGAACGGGGCAACCTCAGTCGAGATGATGCCCTCGTTGCAGCCGATGATGCCGTATTCCAGCGCCTCGGCGACGCGAAAGATGCGGCCGACGTCGCGGGCATAGAAATAGGCGGCGAGGCCGAACTCGGTGTCGTTGGCCATCTCGATCGCCTCCGCTTCGGTCGAGAAGCGGAACAGCGCGGCAGCGGGGCCAAACGTCTCCTCGTGGAAGATGTCGGCGGCGCGCGGCACGTTGGTCAGGATCGTGGGTTGGAAGAACGTGCCGCCCAGCTCATGCCGCGCGCCGCCCATAACGACCTTAGCGCCGCGGCCTACGGCGTCCTTGATGTGCGCCTCGACCTTTTCGACCGCGTCCGCGTTGATCATCGGTCCCTGCGTGACACCCTCGTCCATGCCGTTGCCGACTTTCAGCGCCGCCACAGCGACCTTCAGCTTCTCGGCGAAGGCCTCGTACACCCCGTCCTGCACCAGCAGCCGGTTGGCGCAGACGCAGGTCTGGCCAGCGTTGCGGAACTTGCTGGCGATGGCGCCCACCACGGCGGCGTCCAAGTCGGCGTCGTCGAACACGATGAACGGCGCGTTGCCGCCCAGCTCCATGCTGGCCTTCTTCACCGTCGGCGCAATCTGCGCCAGCAGCTTGGCGCCCACCTCGGTGCTGCCGGTGAAGCTCAGCTTACGCACCAGCTTGTTGCTGGTCAGCTCGCCGCCAACCTCGCCGCTCGGCCCGGTGACGACGTTGCATACGCCAGGCGGCATCCCGGCGCGCTCCGCCAGCACGGCCAGGGCCAAGGCGGAAAAAGGGGTCTGACTCGCCGGGCGGATCACTCCGGTGCAGCCGGCGGCCCAGCCCGGCCCGGCCTTGCGGGTGATCATCGCGGCCGGGAAGTTCCACGGCGTGATGGCGGCGAACACGCCGATCGGCTCCTTGGTGACGATGATCCGGCGGCCCTGCTGCGGTTGCGGAATCGTGTCGCCATAGACGCGCTTGGCCTCTTCGGCGAACCACTCGATGAACGAGGCCGCGTAGGCGATCTCGCCGCGACTTTCGGCCAGCGGTTTCCCCTGCTCGGCCGTCATGATGACGGCCAGGTCCTCGGTATGCTCGATCATCAGTGTGAACAGCCGACGCAAGATCGCGGCGCGTTCCTTGGCCAGCAACGCGCGCCAGGCCGGGAAGGCGCGGGCGGCGGCCTCGATCGCCTCCCGCGTCTCGCTGGCGCCGAGCGCCGGAACCTCGCCAATCACCGCGCCGGTTGCGGGGTTGCGGACCGCCAAGGTCTTGCCGCTCGCTGCCTGCACCCACTTGCCGTCGATGCAGCAGGCCTGGCGAAACAAACTGGGGTCCTTGAGCGAGAGCGGCGCGATGGGGTTCAGCATGGGTTTCCTCCGTTCATGCGGAACATAGGCGCCCGCACGCCCGATGTCAGCGGGACGCTGGCCTTGCCCGCTTTGCCCGGAAGGCTGCCGCGCGGCCGGGCTTCTCCACCTGTGGCGCCCGGCCGAACACCATCGCGTCCGGCGCCACGTCCTGTGTCACGGTGCTGCCTGCTGCGACGAAACTTCCATCGCCCAACGTGAGCGGCGCGACCAGAACGGCCGAGGTGCCGACGAACACGCCGGCGCCGATCGTGGTACGGTGCTTGGCATAGCCGTCATAGTTGCAGGTGATGGTGCCGGCGCCAATGTTGGTACCCGGCCCAATCGTGCTGTCGCCGAGGTAGCTGAGGTGGTTCACCTTCACCCCGGCCCCGAGATGCGTCGCCTTGATCTCCACGAAATTGCCGACCCGTGCCCCGGCGTCGACCACAGATCCCGGACGAAGCCGGGCATAGGGGCCGATGATCGCGCCCGGCCCGACCTCGCAGCCATCCAGATGGCTGAAGGCGCGTATCTCGGCGCCGGATGCGACGCTCACGCCCGGGCCGAACGCGACGTTCGGCTGTACCGTCACATCGGATGCGAGAGCCGTGTCGAAGCTTAAAAACACAGTTTCGGGAGCGATAAGCGTCGCTCCGCCGTCCATCGCAGCACGGCGCAGCCAGCCCTGCGCCGTCGCCTCCGCCTCCGCCAGCTCCGCGCGGGAGTTGACGCCACGCAGCTCGTCGAACGGCGCTTCGACGGCCGCCACGCGGTGGCCCTCGTCGCGGGCCAGGGCTACGCAGTCAGTCAAATAGAACTCGCCTTTCGGGCTGGGCTGCACCTGCTGCAGCCAGCGCAGGAAATCGGCGGCCGGAGCGCACAGCACGCCGGCGTTGCACAGGCCGACCTCGCGCTCCGCCTCGTTCGCGTCGGCCCACTCGACGATGCGCTCAACATCGCCGTCACGGGTCAAGACACGGCCATAGCGGCCGGGGTCGGCGGGCCGCATGGCGAGCAGCGCCAAAGCGATCCCGGGCGTGCGGCGACGGTCCAGCAGGCGCCGCAGGGTGTCGGGCCGGATCAGCGGGTTGTCGGCGTATAGCACCGCCACATCGCCATCGCTGAACTGCGGCGACGCCTGCAGCGCCGCGTGGGCGGTGCCCAGCCGCTCCGTCTGCACGACCACCAGGTGCGGCGACGCGGCCCGCTCCAGCGCCTCCATTCCCGGCCCGGCCACGACGACGATACGGTCAAAAACCTCAGCACAGCTCGCGATCAGGTGTTGCAGCATCGGCCGGCCCGCAATCGGGTGCAGCGCCTTCGGACGCGCAGATTTCATGCGGGTGCCTAGCCCGGCGGCCAGTAGGACGGCGGTTGTTTTCATGCGCATGGGGTAGCGTCCAGCTCCCGCCCATGTCAAAGGCCATACGATTTATCCGGAGTGCCTAGGTATGGATGCGACACTGCTGCTCGACCTCGATGGGACGCTGGTGGACACGGTCCCCGACCTGCTGGCCAGCCTCAACCGCCTGGCGGCGCCGCTTGGCCTGCCGGCGTTCACGGCCGCGGAGGTCATACCGATGATCGGGGACGGTGCGGCCGTGCTGGTGCGCCGGGCGATGGCGGCGCGCGGACGCGAGGCGACACCGGGCGACCTGCAAACCCTGCTCGACGACTACACCGCAAACGTCGCCGATGGGTCGCGCCTGTTCCCCGGCGTGGATACGACGCTGCGCGCCATGGCAGCCGACGGCTGGCGCTTCGCGGTGTGCACCAACAAGCCGGTCGTGCCTGCGCGGGAGCTGCTGGCGTCGCTGGGCGTGCTGGAGCTGTTCGCCGCGGTGGGCGGCGGCGACAGCTACCGCACCCGCAAACCCGACCCGAAACACCTGCTGGCGACCTTGGCGGATGCTGGGGGCCGCGTGGATGCGGCGGTGATGGTGGGCGACCACCACAACGACGTTCAGGCTGCTGCCGGGGCTGGGGTGCCCTGCATCTTCGCCGCCTGGGGCTATGGCGCGATCCCGGCGGAGGTGGCGGCGACGGCGCGGGACTTCGCCGAGGTGGCCAGGCTGGCACCCGAGCTACTCAGGCGCGGCTAGATACATCGTCACGCTGCCGATTACGTCCGTGTCGAACTGCATTCGCACCGGGATCATCGGGCCGCCCGGCGTGGCTGCGGCGAACCAAGCGCTGCCGCGCCGCGGGCGCTGCACGGTCGCGCGGTCGGCGTCCAGCTTGAAGCCCGCGAGCTGCCGTCCCTCGAAATCGCAGCGCAGGGCTGTACCCGCGAAGCTTGATCGTCCAGTTGGCTCCAGCGCCTCCTGCCCGGCGGTATGCACGCTCAACTCGGCGAGGCGCCGGCCGTCGTAGGTGCGGGAGCGGCCGTCGCACCGGCGCGATGCGTTCACCTGCCGTATGAGCTGCGCCATGGCGCTCAGGCTGTCAATCGTGCCGGCCTGGTCCGCCGTGGGAACCGCCTCGCGCTCCTCTTCGTTCGGTGGAGTCAGTGCTCGGATCTCGGGCTGACCCTTGGGATAGTCGATCTGCGTGACGCGCGGTCGGCCGCGCAGGTGGCCATAGCTGAAGAAGCGCCGGGGTGCCGGGTGGTCGCCGATGAACGCGCCCTCGACGACGGTATCCTGCTCCGCCCGGATCAACAGGCCGACCGTGCCGGAGGTGCGATAGGCCAGGTGCACGCGGTAGTCGCGCGGATTGATCGTGAAGTCCGCATCGAGGCGGAGCACGTTCAGCCCTGTCGCATAGGCTGCGTAATGCGCCTGAACCGCCTGCGCGCGGGCGGTCGTGGAACAAAGGAGCAGGAGCAGCGCGGCCGGAAGGTGTCGCATGACTCGACATTGGACCCGTTTGACTGTGCTGCAACTTGACATCCGCGGGAGGCGGCTCCTACACAGCAAGCCCTCGGAACCCCGCCAGGCGGGGGCGCGTAGCTCAGCGGTAGAGCATTCGCTTCACACGCGAAGGGTCACAGGTTCAATCCCTGTCGCGCCCACCATCCTCGATTGTGGGCGTCTCACCTTCCCCAAGGTCCCACCACAGGCCGGCGAACGCGGCGATGCCTTCCCGCGCCGGCGCGATCAGCAGATGCTCATCGGGTCCGTGCTGCTTGCAACCGTTGTAGCTGTGCGGCACCCAGACGAGCGGCGTGCCCAGGTAGTCGACAAAAACGTCTCCAGGCAGCCCACCGCCGCCGTTCGGAATAAGCTGCACCGGCTGGCCGAGAGTGGAGGCCATGCTGGCGACGGCCCAGCGCACCCACGGGTTGGCCGGGTCGGTGCGGCTGGCGGCCATGCGGACGCCTTGGGAGATTATCTTTACCTCGGGGAAACCGGCTGCATCCAGGTGCCGCCGCAGCGCGGGCTCGAAGGTCATCGGGTCCGTGTCCACGGTGTAGCGGATCTGGCAGCTCGCGCGGGCGTTGGGCGCCACGGCATTCATCGGGTTCTCAGGCCGGCCGGACAGCAGCGCCAGCACGATGAAGCTGTTCAAGCCGTAGATCTTCTCCGCAGCCGACAGGCCGGGTTCGCCCCAGCCGGGATCGATGGTCGCCGCCTCGCCCTCTGCCACCAGCTCCAATCCACGCAGTGCATCGCGCACGCTGTTGGGGATGGCGGGCGGCAGCCAGTCGCGCACCAGGATGCGGCCGTGGCGGTCGGCGATGCTGGCGAGCGCGTGGGATAGGACGATGGCCGGGTCGGTCGTCATGCCACCCCAGTTGCCGGAGTGCACGCCGCCGGGGCGGATGTCGAGCACGAGGTCGAAGTGGAACGTGCCGCGCGAGCCGGTCGTGACGGTGGGGGTGAAGGAGTTCACCCGCGGGCCGTCGCTCCCGATCAGCACGTCGGCAGCCAGCCGGTCGCCGTGGGCGGCCACGAACGCGCGCAGGCCTTGGCTGCCGCGCTCCTCGGCCGTCTCGAGGATCAGCTTGAGATTGAAGCCGAGGCGTCCGCCGCGCTCGGCCAGCACAGCCTCGAGCGCGGATAGGTTCAGCGCGTGCTGGCCCTTGTTGTCCGCGGAGCCGCGTCCGTACCAACGATCGCTCTCCTGCGTCAGCCGCCACGGATCGAGCCCGGCACGCCATTGGTCCGGCAGGCCCCGCACGGTGTCGCCGTGGCCATATGTCAGCACGGTGGGCCCGGCGCCCTCGATCCGCTCGGCCAGCAGGATAGGGCCGAAGCCCGGCATGGGATTGTCGTGCAGCTCGACCGTGAAGCCCATGCGCTCGAGCCAGGGCCGGATATGCGCATCGAGGTAGCGGGCCAGGTCGGCGTCGTGCCCTGGGTCCTGAGAAGTGCTGGGCACGGCGACCAGGCCGGCGAGCAGCGATTGGAAGCCGCCCTCGTCGAAGAACGCCACTGCGCGGCCAATCGCCCCGGCCCTGGTTCCGTCCATGCCCATCCCCATCCTTGCCGCTCAAGGGTGCCGGCTTGCGGGCTGGGTAGCAAGCTCCAGGACGGCAGCAGCTTTCTCGAAGATCGTTTTGCATTGGTCGTACGGCGCGCCAGCCTCCGCGAAGTTCGGGAGGACATCATGCGCCGCCGCACCCGGTTGCAAGCCGCTGTCGCCGCGCTCGTTGCCCCTGCCCCGGCAGCTTCGTCACCGTTCAGCCGACGCCCGTGCTGCGGTTTGTGCCGCGGTCGGTGACGCGGCGGCGGCACTGGAGGCAATCGGCTTGAACGTCGATCTGCGGAAGAACGACTGGGGCACGGTGATCCAGCGCCGGGCAAGCCGCGAGGGCTCAAGGGGTGGAGAAGCGAAGAGCATGGGCGATATACTATTTACCTGCCGACTTGCAGCAGCGAGAGATGTTCAAACCGCGCAAAGCTCTTTCCTCCACTGCACGCCGTGCGGGTTGGACCGGTTTAGTTTATGACCTGGAATCTTTCCATCTATCGTTTGTTCGGCTAGTCTAGCCAGGCCCCTTGTGCTCCCGGAGCCGCTGCGGACGCGTCCGCCGACAGGAAGGCGTGGATCAGCCGTGAACACGATCAGATCGCTCAAGCAGACCGACCCGGCCGCTACACGCCGACCGTCGCCTGCGTCGCGCCAGGCGGTCCGAAAATACTCGCACCAAGCGCATAGGAACAGCTCGCGACGGCCGTCAGGGCTGCCTCGGAAGTTTCGACCGGAACCAACGCCAGCCACGGTGCGAACACATCATGTTGCAGCAGGCCGTTCAGCCGCAGCCCACGTGCGAGGTAATACCGGTAGCCCATTGGGCTGACCGGTATGTGCGTGGGGTTGGTGGGGCGGCCGCTCGCCAAAAACGACTCTGATACCGGTCGCCCGATAGGGCGGCTGGTATAAGACGCACCGAGATCCAAATCCGCTCCGGGCAAAACGAACACGGCATCCGAGCCTGACAATTCCATCGTCATGGGCGTGAGCGTCGTGGCCGCAGCAGCCATCACGCGCTTGCCGGTCTCGGCGCTGCCGGTAAGCACGATGTGATCGAGGCCGGCGCGAGCCGCATCCTCGCCAGTCGCCGGATCAAGGACCTGAAAAACGCCGTCCGGCAACCTGCCCTCGCGCAACAGGGCCGCGAGCGCCTGCAGCGCCTGCGCACCCGGGAGGAACAACGGATCGTTGCCAGATGCCAGGATCAGCATAGTGCCGCAAGGTTTCCGGTGGACGCGCCCGCACGCCAAGCAGCCATAATGACCGTCCGCCGCGTGGGCGCCGCGGAGCGAGCAATGCCGGAGCGCGGCTCAGCAGGAACCGCGCAGCTTCGGCCAGCGGCAGTCCCTCGGCCAACAAGGTGTTGGCTGGCGCGCGCATTACGGTCGAGGCCAGAGCCGTGGGGTCGCGCGCAATCAGCCGGCACACGCAACCGATGACCGCGAGCCGCGCTGAAAGGCTCGTGTTCGCCCAGGTTTGCCCAGCCGTCCGAGACCGCGCGAGGGTTGTAGTGATGACAAGATCGTTCATGCCACCACCTCTAACCCGCATCTATCGGACCATCGAGAGAGGGATTAGGTTTCGCCGCATGTCGCTTTGCCCCATTAATCATTCGATGTTCCCAAATTGGATTTCTGCATGACCCGGCGCGTCGCGATCGTGGGCGCGGGCCCGGGTGGATTGGCCGCGGCCATGCTGCTGGCCAAGGCGGGCGTGGACGTCACGCTGTACGAAGCGCGTGAAATGGTGGGCGGGCGGTCGAGCACGATCACGGCACCGACGCCCTCGGGCACATTCCGCTTCGACATGGGTCCAACCTTCTTCCTGTATCCGCGCGTGCTGGCCGACATTTTTGCCGCGTGCGGGCGCAAGCTTGAGGACGAGGTCGAGCTGATCCGGTTGGATCCGCAGTATCACCTAGTCTTCGAAGGCGGCGGCGATATCCAGGCCACCGGCGACATGGAGCGCATGGCGGCGGAAATTGCCCGGTTCTCGACGAGCGATGCCGCCGCCCTGCCGCGCTTCATGGCCGACAACCGCAAGAAGCTCGCAGTGTTTCGCCCAGTGCTCGAGAACGCGTTCAACTCGATGCGGGACCTCATGCGGCCCCAGGTGATGCGCGGCCTGTCGCGCCTCCGCCCGCACCGCAGCGTCGACAGCGATCTCGGCACCTACTTCCGGGACGAACGGGTGCGACTCGCGTTCAGCTTCCAGTCCAAATATCTCGGCATGTCGCCGTTCCGCTGCCCGAGTCTGTTCACCATCCTGTCGTTCATGGAATACGAGTTCGGCGTCTATCACCCGCGCGGCGGCACCGGGGCGGTGATGGCCGCCATGGCGCGGGTGGCGCGCGATCTAGGGGTCAAGATCAACTTGGGCGAGCCTGTTGAAGAGGTGCTGTTCGAGGGTCGCCGCGCTGTTGGCGTGCGCACGCATGGCGGGGCCAAGCGCTATGACGCCCTGGTGATCAACTCGGATTTTGCGCAGACTATGACCAAGCTGGTGCCGGACGCGATCCGCCGCCGCTGGTCGGACCGCAAGATCGCGACGAAGAAGTTCTCCTGCAGCACGTTCATGATGTACTTGGGCATCGAGGGCAGCATCCCCGACCTGTCGCACCACACGATCTATCTGGCCGACGACTACCGCCGCAACATAGCCGAGATCGAGGCCGGGATGGCGCCTGAGGAGCCGAGCTTCTACGTGCAGAACGCCTGCGTCACCGACCCGGCGCTGGCGCCGCCGGGTCACTCGACACTATATGTACTCGTGCCCGTGGGCCACCGGATCGGCGATGGCATCGATTGGGCGGTGGAAACGGCGCGCTATCGGAGGTTGGTGCTCAAGCGGCTGGAACGGATCGGCATCCCCGACATCGAGAGGCGCATCCGGTTTGAGAAGGTTCTAACGCCTCGCGGCTGGGAGGACGATCTGCAGATCTACCGCGGTGCCACGTTCAACCTGGCGCATAACCTGGGACAGATGCTGCATTTCCGCCCGCGCAACCGGTTTGAGGACGTGGATGGGGTATATCTCGTCGGCGGCGGCACCCACCCCGGCTCTGGCCTGCCGGTCATCTTCGAGAGCGCGCGAATCACGTCGCGGCTGATGGCCGAGGACATGGGGCTTGACGCGCACTGGGACGCGCCGTCGGCCATGGCGCAGGATCATTACGAACCAGCGATCGCGGAGGCTCTATGAACGCCATCAACCAGATATCCGGCGCCATGCCGGTCGGCGTCGTCGGCGCAGGCCTTGGCGGCCTGGCCGCGGCCTGCACGCTGGCCGCACGCGGACATAAGGTGGTGCTGTTCGACAAGAACCCCTGGCTGGGCGGCAAGGCGGCGCTGCTGGAGCAGGACGGTTTCCGCTTCGACATGGGCCCGACCATCCTGACGGTGCCCGACGTATTGGAGCGCGTTTTCGCAGAAGCCGGGCGGCGCATGTCCGACTATCTGGACCTTCGCCGCCTTGACCCGCAGTGGCGCTGCTTCTTCGACGACGGCTCCGTGCTCGACCTGCAAGAGGATGTGCCGGCGATGGCCAAGGTCATCGCTGAGTATGCTCCAGGCAGCGAGCAGGGCTATGTCGACTTCATCGGCATGTCGCAGAAGCTGCACGAGGTGTCGGAGAAGTTCTTCTTCTGGAAGTCGGTCGAGGGCATCGGCGACACCCTCGAATTCAAGGGCATGAACCTCGCCACGCTCAAGGATGTGCTCAGCCTGCGCATGGGCACCTCGGTGGCAAGCCAGATCAGGAAGCGAGTGCCGGATGGGCGGGTGTCGCAGATGCTCGACCATTTCGTGCAGTATGTCGGCAGTTCGCCTTACCAGTCGCCGGCCGTGCTGTGCTCCATCGCCCATATGCAGACGCAAAAGGGTGTCTGGTATCCCATGGGCGGCACCCGCGCCGTGCCGCTGGCGCTCGAGCGCCTTGCGGGCGAGCTGGGCGTCGACCTACGGCCCGGCACAGGCGTCGCGGCAATCCTGTCCGACAACGGCCGGGCGACGGGCGTGCGGACAGAGGGCGGCGAGGTCGTCCGGCTGTCGGCCGTCGTCAGCAACATGGACAGCGTGCGCACCTACAAGGAGCTGGTCGGCGGCAAGCCGCAGCGCTCGTTCAGCCGGCGCTGGACGCGCGATCCCGCCTGCTCGGGCGTCGTGCTCTATCTCGGGCTCGACCGCCGCTACGAGCACCTGGCGCACCATGACTTCGTGTTCTCGAAGGACCCGGAAGAGGAGTTCGAGTGGATCTATGGCAAGGGTGAGCCAGCGCCGGACCCGACCTGCTACGTCGCCGCCCCGTCCGGCACCGAGCCGGGCGTGGCACCGTCGGGCGGCGAGGCGCTCTATGTCCTCGTGCATACCCCCTACCTCCGTCCGCACCATGATTGGTCGACCATGTTCCCCGCCTATCGCCAGGTGATCCTCGACAAGCTCAAGCGCTGCGCCGGCCTTGGCGACCTCGAAGAGCGCATCAAGTTCGAGCACCACCTGACGCCGCAGGACATCCACGAGCGCTACCGCGTGCTGCAAGGCGCCATCTATGGACTGGCCAGTCACGGTAAGGTCAATGGGGCCTTCAAGCCCGGCAATCGGTCGCGCGACCTCCGTGGCCTCTACCTCGCCGGCGGCGCCGCGCACCCCGGGCCGGGCATGCCCATGGTGCTCATGAGTGGATGGATCGCCGCCGACAGCCTGTCGCAGGACATGGCGTCGAACCCGGCGCTGGGCGGCGCGGCGATGGCGCCTGTCAGTGCCTGAAACGCTCGTGGCCGACCCGATCGCGGTGCGGTCGGGCCGGGCGTTCTGGGCGTTCGGATGGTACCTCCGCTGGTTCTTCTACAGGCGTTTCCATGCCGTACGGCTATCCCGCAGCGGACTGCCGCACGGCATCGAGGGCCGTCCGGTGATCATCTATTGCAACCACCCGTCGTGGTGGGACCCGGCGCTATATATCCTGCTGTGCGTAAAGCTGTTTCCCGGTCGCCCCGGCTATGGGCCGATGGATGCAAAGGCGCTCGGAAAATACGGGGTCTTCGAACGCATGGGCGTGTTCGGCATTGCACTCGACAGCCAACGCGGCGCAGCGCGCTTCCTGTCCACCAGCCTGCGTATCCTGTCCAATCCCACAAGCATCCTCTGGATCACGGCTGAGGGCGAGTTCGCCGACACGCGCCGCCGGCCGCTCCGAGTCCGCGCCGGCATCGCCCACCTAGCGCGGCGTGTGCCCGGCGCCATCATGCTGCCGCTCGCAGTCGAATACACCTTCTGGAACGAGAGCCGGCCCGAAGCGCTCGTCCGATTTGGCACGCCCATCGAGGCCGGACGGCACCGCAGCGTGGCGGAGTGGACCAGCCATCTGGAAGACGAGTTGGCGCGCTCGATGGATGCGCTCGCGGCTGAGTCGATGCAGCGCGAGCCCAGCCTATTTCGCACGCTGGTGCATGGAGGTGCCGGGGTGGGCGGGATTTATGACCTGTATCGCCGCAGCCGGGCGCTGGCTGCCGGGCGCCGTTTCGATCCCCGGCACGAGCAGCGTGAATGACGGCGCTCGCCGGCCTGGCGCTGTTCCTGGCGCTGGGACCGCTGCTACTTGGGCTGTGGAACCTGCGTCTCTACCGGGCGCCCACCCCGGCAACCGGCCGGCCCAGCGTCTCCGTGCTGATCCCCGCCCGCAACGAAGAGGCCAACATCGGCGCGGCCTGCGCGGCCGTGCTGGCCAGCGTGGGCGTGGATCTGGAGCTTGTCGTGCTCGATGACGCGTCGACCGACCAAACGCCGGCGATCCTGGCCGGGATTGGCGATGTGCGGCTCCGGGTCGCCGCGGCGCCACCGCTCCCGCCAGGCTGGTCGGGGAAGCAGCACGCTTGCCACGTGCTGGGCGGCCTGGCGCGACATGAGCTGATGGTGTTCGTCGACGCCGATGTGCGCCTCGCCCCCGACGCGCTGACCCGCATGGCCGGCACCATGCAGCGGCATGACGTCGGCCTCGCAAGTGGGTTTCCGGCGCAGGTGACGCTCACCTGGTCGGAGCAGCTGCTGATCCCGCTCATCCATTTCCTGCTGCTCGGGTTCCTCCCGATCGCAGCGATGCTGCGGTCACCGGCGGTGGGCCTGGGCGCGGGCTGTGGGCAACTGTTCATTGTCCGGCGCGATGCGTATATGCGCGCCGGCGGCCACGCGGCGATCAAGGCGTCGCTGCACGATGGGTTGACGCTGCCCCGCGCCTTCCGCCGGGCGGGTTCGATGACCCGGCTGTTCGACGCAAGCGACTTCGCGCGCTGCCGCATGTATGCCAACGCCGCGCAGGTTTGGGAGGGATTATGCAAGAATGCGACAGAAGGCATGGCGAAGCCACGAGCGTTGCCGGTCTGGACCTTGATCCTGGGCGGCGGGCAGGTCCTGCCTGCCGTGTTGATGCTGTGGGCACCGGGATGGACGGCGGGCCTTGCGTTGCTGGCGTCGGTTGGGTTCCGGCTGATGCTGGCGGCGCGGTTTCGCCAGCCCTGGATCGCGGCTATGCTGCATCCAGTCGGCGTAGCGGCATTGCTGATGGTGCAATGGTGGTCGCTGATCCGCGCGGCCCGCGGCCGGCCGGCCACCTGGCGCGGTCGCGCCTATACGGCGCAATAGCCGCGCTGGCCTTGCTGCTGCCCGTCGCAGCGCAGGCCGCAACGCTTGAGATTGTCGTGGCCAACGTGCGCAATGGCAACGGTCATGTCCGCGTTGCTGCGTGCTCCGCAGACACCTTTCTTAAACCCTCCTGCCAGTGGAACGGCGTTACGAAGTCGATGCGCGGCGAGGTCGTAGTCACGCTTGAGGTTCCGCCCGGCACTTGGGCAATACAGGCATTTCAGGATGAGGACGACAGCGCGAATGTAGCCCGCAACGTCCTCGGAATTCCAACCGAGGGGCTTGGCTTCAGCAACGACGCTCCGTTCCGCTTCGGCCCGCCAAAATTCGCCGATGCTGCTTTCCGCCTGGAAGCCGGCGGTGGCCGCATCCGCCTTACACTGCGCTATTTTTAGGAAATCCGATGGGCTCCCCGTTGCCGACCGACCCGCCGCACTATTTCGATGCACATCTTTTTGTCTGCACCAACCGCCGCCCGGACGGGCACAAGCGCGGCTCTTGCGCCGCACGCGGGTCGGAGCGTCTGCGCGACTATATGAAGGCGCGGGCAAAGGAATTGGGCATCAGCAACATCCGAGTGAATACGGCCGGCTGTCTCGACCGCTGCGAGTTGGGACCGTGCCTGGTGATCTATCCCGAGGGCATCTGGTATCGGATCGACAGCCCCGCCGACGTGGACGCCGTGCTGCAGGCGCACGTGATTGAAGGCGGGCGCGCTACGGCGCTGTTGCTGCCGCCAGGCTGAGCCGGGCGAGCACCAGGGCTGGGTCCATGCCTTCGGGGATCGTCAGCACCTCGGAGGGCTTTGCGGCGGCAATCGCGGTGACGGCCCGTTTAGGGCATACGCCGAGGCAGCCAACCTCCAGGATGCGCAGTTCGCGCCGGCGACCGGTTTCCTTCAACGCGCCCTTCAACGCCTCGGCAAGATCCTGCTTCCGCTTCTTGCCGAAACCGCCGTGCAGCTTGCGGCTGCATTTGCTGCAAACCACCAGGACATTGCGCCAGGGTGCCTGGAGTGTCTGAATTGAGTCATCGGAGGGCATGATCGCCA
>JAABVA010000677.1_pt1 | contig 41090 bp, 45 predicted proteins | sample 5560331 | NCBI WGS metagenome assembly JAABVA01 (sample SAMN12812661, study PRJNA571458) | rock metagenome | isolation source: Antarctica rocks | place: Antarctica: Victoria Land, Mt New Zealand sud | collected 2016-01-07 | reverse complement strand
GAGTGCGGTGATGGCATTCTGTAGTATTCTCTGATAAGACTCTACTTGAACGAACGCTTCAAAATCTTCTTCGCTGTTCCTCCGGTGTCGCTCGTCTTGACGGGCTTCAAGCGTGCCCAGAGCCGTCACAACGCTTTTCTTATCGTCTTTTTTTGCATGCTCCGCGAAAACCTTACACCACTTTATCTCATGGCGTTCTTGATCCTGTGCACGTTGGTCAGATCGCTTAGGCAGCTCCATAGCTGCCGCAATGATGGCTATCTCCAATGTTCTCTTTTCATGCCCTAGGAGCTCGAGGTAATCTGGCACTGAAGGGTCACTCCTGTGTAGCATCACCAGAGCGGGAGCTGGATATGCTGGACCGTTACTGCCGGCCAAATTGATCAGTCAACCAGTCACTAATCAATGAAGGAGGACATACGAGCCCATCATTGTCTGCCGCGGTGCGCTCATGATCAGTCCGGGGACATACGCAAAGCAAAAGTGTTTGACAATGTCCCGAATCTGCGAGAATCAGAAGGGCAATAAGAGGTAATGCAGTGTTCTGGGACTGTGAAAAGTCCTGAGTGCCGATGATGGACACTGATAAACGGGTACAAGAGGGTTCGTCCCGGTCACACAGACTCTTGCTACAGCCGCCGTGCCTGGCCTGGGGCACAATAAGTTGGCTGCTGCTTACCTCACCTTAACATTGCTTACTGTCCCCCGAGTGACCACTGAGTCGAATGGCTTGGCGGTTACGGATAACCTTACTGTACCCTTTAAGGGAAACTCCCTTGCCTCCAGCATCGATTTGAGTTTGGGCACAAAGCGGCTGTGGAACTCAACATCTGGCGGTAAGATGTGGCTTGAGTGCCGCTACAGAGCGGGTCTTGTCGAATTTCCAAGTCAGCATGGGAGCGGCTAGGTCTTGAGAGATGAGTGGACGAAGACATTGTTCAGAAGCGCTATCCATCCTTGGACATCCTCTCCTGACCACTTTGGTCCGAATAATACAGGTGAGGAATATATTCAAAGCCACTTTCATTGTGCTAGCTATGCCATCGTCTTGTTCTCCGAGTATCGCTGCGGCACGGCTAGTCTCGAAGTTGAGCACCCCGCTCCTCTGGGCAGAAGGCTAATAACAACCTGGAAGATATCATATGAGCCATGGATTGAGCTGGTAGTCGCCCCAACAGGATGCCCTCGCCCATGGCACAGCGCCCACGGCGGACGGCTTCCAGGTTGCAGGGAGATGTCCTCTTCAAAACATCCTCACTAAGCTCTGTGAGCCGTTTTTCTTGCTTCGTACTGAGGGTTTAAAGGGAAGAGTTAACCGCTGGGCGGGAGCATAAGGTTTGCCTTCGGTGTTACCGTGTCAGGTACCTTAGGTAACTCTGATGTGGAGAAACAGGGCTGCATTGAGGTACCTTATCCTAGGTACCTACCTTAGGTAAGGTAAGGTAAGTCATCGAGGCAGGTACAGTACCTACCTAAGGTACCTTACTTGCGACGGTAAATTACCGTACTTTACTAATTACCTATTACTACTAAGGTAAGTATCAGTAATTCGTACAATCAGATAAGATATCATACAAGTGCAAGCCATTCTCTTACCTTAGTCCTGTGAGGTTTCATGGTACCACGATTTTCAGAGTACCTAAGGTAAGGTAGTCATCGTCCATCATCATTGCAAGACAGCATATGACAATTCTATTCTTGCTGACATTCTTCCGATAGGGATCCCTTGCTCTGAAGAAGCTCCCAAAAAAGTTTACCCCATAGTGCCGAGGATTTAAAAGATGTCTTTGATTATTCCGAGATCCCAGAGTAGGACTTGTCGTGGGCAACATAAGCCAGCGTTCCCTAAGGTAGGTAGAAGTCCCCCACATTACTGTTGGGCGAACAGAGTCCTTTGAACAGCTCGTTGCCTCTGCCGTTCATACATTCAAGAGGGGTATAATTCTTTGTGTCTAGTGGACGTAGCCAGTATCACCGACGCTTGAGGCCAGGAAGCTGTACACGGTCAATACCTACTCTCCGCCCATTGACTCCCCCACATTCCTCGAAGAGCCCAAATTGCATGGCATACCCAGCTATCGCCGCGTCAAGTACGGAGAGGAATCTCTTGTTCGATGAAATCTGCGAGGTTCAGCAGCTCATCTATGGCTGGTTACCCCCCGGAGCTCTCAAAGACATGTTTGACTGTAGCGTCCTTCTGAAAGATCTACGAGCCAGTCTGGGGCCAGCTGGCCGGCGCGTTGAAGAGGAGTCTCTGCTTCAGGCGATCAACAAGGTTCGGTCGCTCATCGACGCCTGCTCTCCTCCTGGCATTTCAAAGGACATGTTTCGTTGCAACCGTAACTTGGAAGACCTGAAGAGGATGAGTGAGGATCAAACACATGGACTACACCAGCTTCATAAAATTGACGAGACTCAGCAGCTCATTGCCGCATGGTTTCCCCTTGAACCTGTCAAGGACATACTCACCTGCAGCTTCATCCTGGACAACCTTAGAGTGAGTCTGGCGCAAGCAGATCGGCCCACTGAAGGAAAGGAATCCATCCTTCATGCCCTCGAAGATGCCTGGGAGTCTATCTATGGGTGGTTTCCTCCTGGGATTTCGAAGGACATGTTGAAATACAATATGCTACTGCACAAATCAAGAGCAAGCTGGTCCAAGCAGAATGGCGTGGTGGAGATAGGGAAACGCTTCTGATTGCGCTCAACGGTGTCCGAGACCTCATACCTAGAGCTTGCCCCGCAGGGAGTTAGCGGGAACAGTTCAACAACTTGAGCAAGGTTCTGGAGACCGTTCTGACCATACACGAGTGACCGTCCAGTATGTGAACAGGACTTAGTAATGCAATCGGCTTAGGACCTTTAGATGGTTCTTGCTCGCGTTTGCTTTGTGTGTGATGGGCCCTTGCAGAACCCCTAATGGACCTGATAGTGCGATCATCCGTTGTAAATTATTATTTAATACCAGAAGATCGTGTTTTCCACCTCGACCGTGCGCAAAGGAGGGGGGCACCCTAAGTTAGGTTCGAACGGAGACACACACCATTATCCGTCTATCAGCCCGTCCACTCTTCAACTCTTGCCATCTCTCTGTTACCATGTTATCACAGGGAATTAAGTTTCAGGTCCCGGTCAACTACCTACTCAAAAGGAAGCGCACCGTTGTAGCCAACGGCGATCCCTCGCACCCATTCTCCCACCACCAAATAAACGAGCTTGCCGAGACAGGTGACGATGAAGCCATGGGTAAGCTCGCGCTCGCTCTATTCGAGCAGCTTCAGAAGGATGGCGTGTGGGAAGCCGCCAAAGGGGGTTGGCTTGTCTTGTTGTTTGACCGAGACCATCATCCGAGCCCAGAACCAATAGCAAAGGTGTCGCATGAGCTGTTTGTTAAGCACATTGAGCCACGGCTGGAGGCCCTAGGACTCAAGGGAGCCTGCACGATTGAGGCCGAGTCAACATATGGAACAGTCCAGGAGCAAGGGCTAAAAGGGGTGAAGAGAATGGAGAATTGGGACAACCAAGATAATGTGGAACGAAAGGATGCACAGGTAGTGTGCATTGCGCTGCACTCCATCCGGTCTGTTATGCCAAAGATTGAGAGCGAGACGGAGTGCTTTGAACGACGATACTTTGGCAGCTGGGGGGCGCGTTTGAAAAACGCGAAGTGGCATTATGTATGGCATGACCATTCACAGGGAGTTGGTGCTCGGTAGACGACCAGCAGGCTGGTGGGCTCATTGTCGAAGCGCACACAAGCTCATCAGTCAATCTCATCACCTTCTTGTGCCTGAAAATGCTTTTCGAAGGGTCAGCGGCCGATTTGGGGCGTATGCGGAAGCCCAATACACAGATGATGTGTCGCGGGAGCCTACCCAATGTTGGCATCCACAGTCCGCGGGTATGGCAAGTTGTGATATATGTTGTCATTTCAAGTCCCCGCCCTGAGCGTTTGCGCTGTCACCTGTGCCCAAACCGTTCACTTCGGGTTGCCTCGTACAGCCTCGACGACAATGGGACCGCACGGTTTGAATTGCTTCACCTGCCGATTACGAAAAAGTCCAAGTGCAAAGAGTGTGGACGACTGAACCTATCCTGCTGGTGGACCAAGCCTAGCTGGTGGGCCAATGGCGAAGATGTGCGGGAGAGTATGAGAAAGAATATTAGCACAAGGCGGAAGGCTCGATCTTTCGGGACACCGTCGGGTGGACTAGCCGAGCGAGATCCCAATACTGCTGCTGGAGGATCAATGCCGGTGTCCAAACCGAATGACTTTCACCGTTGTTGTGAACTCATCGCTGCAGGAGATGTCGCCGATTGCCTTCTCAAAACTTCTGTTGACAACTTTCCACCACTGCTGGTCCCGAACCCTGGGAGCCGGAACCATAACTCAGAGGGGGAGACGATAAGGGCACCACAAAACAACAAATGGCGCATACTTTCACGGCTGCCGACAATGTCTGCGCTCCATCTCAAGGAGGTCAGTCGTTCGCAAGCCCCGTCTTTCAAAGCCATCATCCCGCAGTATTGGATCGTGACAATTGCCGGTCTATGTGAAGCCGCGGAGCAGGGCCCAGTGAACGAAGGACTGCTCCAGGCCATCTTGGGTATCACAATCCGCCACTCGGCAATGGGTCCGCAAGACGACCGGATTCCGGACATCTCTTGTTACGAACACTTCAAGGCCACAGTGCAAATTTTACGGACACGCCGCTCTCAGCAAAGGACCTGGTGGAATGTTCTTCAATAGGGCCATGATCTCTTGGCCCGACATACTGGGGTCTGCTATGAGAGGCCGTAGAAGCCACTTTGCTGAGACTTATCGTACCAACTATGACCGCGACCAGTCAATCGGCCTCCAGTAGATGATGGGATGCGAGGACTGGACAATGTATCTCATCTTGGACATTGCCCTGTCCGGAAGAGTAGAAGACGCAGCGTGGAATCAGCGAAGTTCAACTCAGTCAAGCCATCGTTGAACTTGAGCGTAAACTCGGGATAGCAGGCAGCGCCGAGCTCTGGGATTCAGATGCGATGGATTGGGACATTGCTTGGGTGTTTCGCCTTGCAGCAAGGCTTTACCTTACCGGAATCTACTGTTTCCAGGAAACGCTATAATAACAGTTTCAGGCACAGCAGCAAGTCTATCTATGTTTTTGAAGCAGATTAAGTGCTGAGCATCATTTTCAGCATTGTGTTAGTCTATGTTTTTGAGGTAAAAAATCATCTCAAGTTGCTGCTGCCATTTGAACTGTTATTATAGCGTTTCCCGGAACCAGCAACTTCCCCTAAGGTATCTCTGCGGCTTACGGCCCAGGCCTGACCACGGACACGAAGCGGTTATTATTAATATCCTTTAGAATGTCAGTTCAGTGTGTGCACACCGTAATTTTACAGTACTAAAAGTCAAACATTTTCCGAAATCACGCGGTGTCGGGAGTCACATATTATTATGTGCCCACAGGATACCTTATCGGGTGTAATGATCAATGTCACTAACTTTAGTATACCCTATAATCTATATAAGTCTTCCCAGATCTGAGATATCAGTATGGCCACTGTCACTGCATCCACCTCTACGATCATGGAACGAGTCAGATTTCTTGGAGTGGCGTGTCAATATACCAGCCCTTCTACAGCAGATTGGGCTGTGTAAGTTTGTCCAAGAGATTGTCACGAATGGGTCAGAGAAGTTGAAGGGCAACCAGAACTGAGAGGAAGCTGCTGACATGATAATGCTTACTCTGTCACCTGAATTCAAGAAGCTTCTCACTTAGGAGGAGTTTAAAGTTAGAATACTGGCTATATTCACACAGCCTTCGTTCAGCCAGGGAGTGAGGCCTAGTTCCAGAGGCTGACCCACGCGTGTGATACACCAATTCACATCTCGGTTCACTCGTTTGGATGCTTTTACAAAGAGTGTTAAAGATGCACGCATACGGACTACGTCCTTGTCAGAGCTCCTCACCCACATCAAAGTCCGGAAAGAACACATCAGCTTGACCAATGCCACAATGAATAACAACAGATGCACCCAGATGAATTTGCTGACAAGTCATCTACTAAAGGCATCATATAAGTGTCTATATCTATCTTGCTTACCCGCTTCACATCAAGGACGCGCCCATGATGAATTCTCGCGCGGCCCCACAGTTAACACCATAAGTACCATCATGCTGACTTTAGGGCCTCAAAGTCGCTGCCCGGATCAGGCTACAGTCATCATGAATGTCAATCGGCGCCATACGCTGCATTTCCAGGCCCGCCTGCCTTGCCTGCTATGTCGTGACAACCGCGGTAGACTTACTCCTCATGCCATTATGATCACCCGACGATGCGCGTCTATAGTTCCAAATGGGCAAGACCGATATCGCCACAAAGGCAGGCATAGTATAGTAGACAAGCCGAGGGGGCGTGCTGACTGTGCTGTGTGCAGCAATGCCGGGTGAGGTGTCTGACCACAAGTGTAGACGAGAAGAATGGCACTTTGACACCGACTCAAAGCTACTGACAACTGATCTGTTGGGGCCAGAAGACAATCCAAGAACATAAGGTATCACTTTCTTTGGAAGTGCCGATCGAATAGGTAGGGTTGGGGCAGCTGTCATGTGGCTCAAGGATATATCACCAGTTTTTCTTTAACCGTAATGTTGTATGAACTCTGCCACCCCTGAGGCGCTTGACCTACCGCTCTACCGCACCTTAGACGACTTATCCCGGTGAACTCGCGAGGTTGATGGCATTGTTTATGGACTTGGTTCTGAACTGGTGGACGGGGTTTTCATATTATATATGACTGTTCTTACGTATCAGTAAAACGATAGTTATACTGACATTGCTTCCCACGCCATGCTAGATGGTACAATACTTAGTTCATTGTATAAATCTTGGTCCTCCATTGTAGGTCATATTGTACTGGCGAGCAGCGGGTTTTGGCTAGATTCTCGAGCCCAGGTCCATTGACGACCGTCCATTTCATGCTGTCTTTCGGAGATGGGATCACCGTCCTTAGCCCCTTTTTGAGCTCAGCGGTCGCTGTGTCTCCTCTTCTCTTTGCTAGCCATGTTGAGGGAATGCTGTCGCGGTCTGGGGTACCTCATAGCGGTCGTTGATGTTCCTAGTCTCCATCAGGAAAACCTGCTGAATGTCGGTCCCAGGCCGGTAGAATGCCACTTTTCGGCTCTAGAAGCTGAATGCGGAACGCGAGGATACTAAGCCCACAATGGTGATCTATGCGGCGCCTCAGCGACCGGCGAGAGAGTCTTCGCGGGCGGAGCCTCATCACCGCCAGCATTTTCAAAGCTTGTTTCTGACCATCTAATGCCGTCAGATGCTAGACAGGACAATTGCATTGGTTGCTGTTGAGATCTAGCCAGTGAGTCATTGCTCAAATAGTTGCTTGAGCGCGCTGCGGTCAGCGGAGAACTGGGAGGGGCAAAGTGTGGCAGACGGGGGTGTCTGGGCATACGTGCCGCGGAATAACACGACTCTGGTGGTCTTCGAATGGTGGACTGCTGATGAGCCGGCTGTATACCTCTTCGATGGCGATAGACCTGGTTTTCCATGTGACGGCCTCCTTCTGTACCATACATAAGGGCAACAGCATCAGCTGGGTAATATCGCTGGGAACGTAGTAAACTCTGCAAATGGGGATGCTGGAGTGGCTGGCTTGTAACAACGGCGTTGCATCCTCGCGGAGTTTGTGTGCGTAGGTTACAATTGCTCTTACGAACGCCATCCAAGTCTTTCTCAATGTCTGTAGTCGCACTTCGATGGGAGTCCAACGGCCGTGGCAAGAGAGAATAAGTTGGTTTATCGGGTAGAAGCTCCGTTGTGGTTCTGCAACTCGTGCCGTCCTGAGGAGACAGGTTGTATAGCGATTCAGGCGCAAAAGGAGCTTCAAAGTCACTCAGGTTGGGAGTGTGTCTCCAAAAGGTCCAGGGTCGGCTATTTATGGGACGCCCTCTGGGTCCTTGCGCCATTCTTGGAGTAGCTTCCTCGGCGGTGCCTCCGTCACCAGTCTCGGCATCGTCTTTAGGAGGTGGAGGCGGTGGTTTCGAGGGGTTATGGTCCTGATTCGTCCGGGAAGGCGGCTCCTCAATCTTACACGGTGATCGTCTCTTCTGCTCTCTTGAGACTCTTCCTTGTCGAAGACAATAAATGAAAAGCATCAGTCCAAATGCCAGACTTGTAGAAGCAAACACGGCTACAGCTATACCACCAACTTGATCAGTTGTAAGTTGACCAATTTTGACTGGCACAGCGCTTGATGTATGTGCTGCAGCCTGAATAGTGTGAGGTGTCTCCGCTATTGTAGCAGTTCCCGAGGAAAAACTAACAGGTGTGATTGGTACGGAAGGCGCTCCTGTTGCTATGACCAACACTGCTACCGAAACCTCGCCACCCAATGGGGCAGGATCTGATGGAAAAGTCGACAAAGCTGTTTGAGAAGACATGATCGGCACCCCGGTTACAGAAATGTTTGGATTGATGGGTGGAGCCATGGCCGCTACCGTTATCGTGCTTTGTGTAATTAGAAAGGGCGTTCTTGCGTATTCTGTGTCCCAAGTGGATGTCGTCAGTTGAAGCCTGCGCTATACAACGCAAAGCCCTCTCCTGAGAATGAAGCAGTGATAGTTTGTTGGGTACACAAGCACTGGAGGTAGGATTCGGCAATTATTGACAGGAGAGAAATGGCGGCGGGACATTTTAAAGTCGAATGTAGTAGTAGTAAGGTAGTATGAGAACAAAAAGGACCTGCAAATGGCGGGGCCATGAAAGAACCATCTTGCAGTCGACGTTTCAATCAGTACAGCGCACAGTCTGAGTGGATTTTGGAAGAGTTGAACATAAGCAGCGGTTGAAGGATTCTCTCACATCGGCCAGATGTGACTCCTGACCCAGGAAGATGACCTCCTTAAAACATCAATCCAACAAGACAAAAGGAACTATTAAGGTAGCCAGAGTTTATATTCATATGAAGATGACAGAGAAACAGGAAACCAGCCATCTTGGGATAATCTTGATGTTCTCTTGCTGATGCACAGTGGAGTATTAATGTCAATGATGCCGGCGAGCGCAGTTTGAAAAGGTTGGAAGATGTACAACCGGCACAGACAACTTTTGTTCACAGTGTTCTAGTTGTGTCTGGATCAGATTATTATGGTCCGGGTCTGTAATTTGTTTACCTAGGTGTCTGATACAAATAGACCACATTACTAAGGTATAGTCATAGACCACAATTTTACTAGTCATAGACCACCCCTAATCGGGACTTACATACGAATTTGTATGGGGCTCTCTACAACGCATTTCTACCGACTTTTCTTATGATTTAGACTTAGAAACAGCTTTATTAGTATCTATGCTCTGTGACTTGTGCCTGCCCTCTATGACCTTGCTGTACTACTTAGAGGCCTCACTTAGGGGCCTCGCTGAGGGGCCTCGCTTAGGGGCCTCACTTAGGGGCCTGCTTAGGGGCCCCAGCCTACTATCTGGTCGCTACTTAGGGGCCTTACTTATGGGCCTTATAGGGCCTTACTTAGGGGCCTTACTTAGGGACTTCGCTCCATAGAGGCCCTACACAATGTATTACAGGCATAGAACTCTTGATGAGTCATGTAGAAACACGAAAACGCGTACTAAATCCTGTTAATTACTGCCCGATTAGGGGTGGTCTACGACTAGTAAAATTGTGGTCTATGACTATAGTAATGTGGTCTATTTGTATCAGACACCTTTGTTTACTGCATTAGAAGCTAGTGTGATTGCGTTCAGCGCTTACATTAGGTACCTATTACTGTACCTTCCCTTTAGGTACAAGCGCCATGTATGAGACTGAAGAGATGTCCCTACCTACGGTAGAGGGTGGTTGCAGTGACAAGCTTTGCCGAATGTGAGCCTCACAAAATGTGAGAACTGACACCACACATCTGACTATGTTGCGATGTCCTCCTTCGAGGAGCTGAGCAAGTTGGTTGTAGTGCCGAGGTGCCTCGCTGGGCTTGGGTGCTTAGTGAATTGTGTGTTCTACTGCAACTTGTCAACCCAACAGAGACCTCAATCAGCCACACGCTTTGTCGCATGTGAACTGAAATGTATAGGTAGGTGAAAAATAGTAACTGGGTACATTGACAAGAAGTGTTGGAAATGAAGGGGGAAACCAAGGGGGGAAGTGGAAGTAAAATTGGATTTGTGAAATTGTTGATGTGTGTGTGTGTGTGTAAGGTATTATTATCTTAGAGAAACAAGACTTACTGAGGGTGAGAGCTGTCGAACATAGGGCACTTTGCATACCTACAGTCAATATTAGGATTGAGTCACTCCATGTCCTTTCCTTTGACAGGTAAAGAGCCAGGGCTAGTCATTAACTCAGTGTCACAGCACAACAGCATCTTGGTCATCGTGTTTTGACTGAGAATCTCTGGGGTCAATGATGACTGTTGAAACCCAGCCCATAGAGTTGTGACTTGGACCAGTGCAAAATGCTGTACTCAAACAGAACATGCACAATCGTCCTTGATGACATACGGCTCTATCTCTCTCGCCACTTCAAATGTCATGGTATCTGCTTACGAACGCCTCGCCCACACTTGCATCGTCTTGTGAAGTCGAAGATAAATAGTCAATTGCGTTGGCTTCATAAGCCAAGTGAACCAAGGAAATATGTATACCCGTGGCAGACAACAATGGAGGGCTGATCCGTCCGAGCAGAACAGGTCTCGGCCACAACGAGAGACTTTGCTGGCACAAAACAGGAGACTTCGCCGCGAGAAGCGCCGCTTGACAAGGAGGTTACTTTCTGCAAACTACGAAAAATCCGTCCTGCAACGGCGTTTGGTCGACTTAGAGCGCTGCTGTCTGGATAAAATTCGCGGATATGAGGGACTTATAAAGATCCTTCAGGGACAGATGGACGAATGCAGGGATTTCAGTGCCCGATGCCTATCTGTGGTGCGAGGGGTATCAAGTGCTCTGAACCTTGGGTCGAAGAAGCAAGGGACTGAAAGCGAGATATCAGAGCCACGCGTAAAGGTGGAGGAGAGCTAAAGAACTGGGACGAGGCGTCTTCTTTGAGCTCCGCCAAGTTTTGCCTTCATGGTCATGGTTTGGGGTATTTGCCAGCTGGGAAGTTGACAGGTGAGTGTCATTTTGTTCTGACCTAGAACTCTCTCTGACACAAAACAACCGAGAAATTTAATCGTCCACATATTTCTAGACCCGTTCGGATGATGCATTCGAGACACGACCGCCCTTGGCTTAGCAAGTTGGTGTGCCTATTTAAACCACCCATCTATTGTCTTCGTTCCACCTCCTGATCTTCGGCGTTCCCTTGTTTCTCGCAAACTCGCCTCCCACACCCTTTAAACCACATTTCAAAATGTGTTGGCTTGCTGCTCGACTTGCCGCGACTAGTCCTTAGACCGGATTGCTTGGGAAATATATTGGGCGGCATGGCTGATTTTTCATGGAACATTTCTTGAAGCTCAAGGCTCCTGGCGACCCCAGAAAAGTCCCAGATAGTTGACAAACGACGCTGGGCAGCCTCCGCTGTATGACGGGCTGCTAAGTTTTGATGCCTTTAGATGTCCTTCTGGTCAAACTCAGACACTGGTGTCTGTCTGCAGTGGCCACCAGTTGCATCTTCACTGCTGTTGGGAGTAAGCAGCATCCATATCTAGGCAGTTGTGAGAGCATGAAAATTTAAAACACTTGAGGACCTGCACAATGGATTGTTTTTTTTGGTGCACTCAACACCAATCCTGACCGTGTAAGGGGCATATCATATAAGCACAATAATCTGAGACAGAATTAATGGCCACTCTTCTTCAAGACTTTGAAGGTGTCGTATGCATGCTGTGGCAGATCAATGGATTCATGGCAGACTAAGATTTGGCATGTTCCAGACAGTACAGGGCAAGCTCTGCTTCAGTCAAGGATAGCCAAACAGAGCGGTATCCACAAGAAATGTTGACAAGAACAAGCTATTAGACACGCCAATGGTTACGAATTTCAACATTCTGAGTCGAATGAACAGGGATGAGAACTGCCACAACCACCATTCTGGGACAGCGAGATAGCTGAGGCCTCTAGGCACATGACGATCTGCCAGCAAGCAAGACAGGACGGCCGCCATCATACCCCATACTGGTATGAACCTCACTGACTTACGGCAGCACAGCTTTCCTCAAAGTCTCTCAACAAATCTGGTGCGTTTTTGAGGTCCTTGCGAGTTAGCCAGGTGTCGAACTTGTGACCATATCCTACCCATCGAGTGAGATATTTTTTGACGAAACGCTTTCCTTTTCGAAATCTACGGCTTCCAAGAATGCATTCGATTTCGAACTCGTTGGTGGCATCGCGAATGACTACTTCAGGTTGATCGTCTTCTTCTCCTGTAGATATGGCATTGTTATTTCCATCCAATGGGAATGATTCATCCGGAAATTGCGTTGGGGTGTCCGTACCTTTGGCCAAAATTGCGCTGTGGTTTTCCTTTTTTTTCATGATCTCGCTTCGGCTTTCGCTCCCTATGCTAAAAGCGGTGTGGCTAGAGGGCTTTTGATGTTTCTTTGAAGGATTTCTGTCTGCATCCTCCCCAGAATTTCCTCTCTTGCGAAACCTCGAACACCGATTATTCCTTTCATCATCAGAGTCGGGAATCTCCGCCTTAGTTGAGTGACCTAGAAATTGTTAGATGTATGGCTCAGAAAAGAGCTTCTAATCCCTCACCTTGATATTTTTGAAAAATAGATACAGCTGACACCCTTCCACTTGATTGATACAATGTCATCATCATGTACACCCGTCATGCTGTCAGACAGAATTGTAACAAGAACAACAGAGGGTGCTTGCCTGTAGTCTTAGCTACATTAGAGCCGATAACACCAGTCTCATCATTCACATTGCTCTCACTATTCTCAATGAATACCAGATCAACTGCCACTCATCAGACAGGTTGCACTGAACTTCCTGGTATGCTTGTTGCTCTCACTTCTACTGTTGCCCTTTGCACTCGTATCAGAAGTCGCCTTATCTGGGTTCGACTTCTTGTCCGCCGTGCTTGAGGTGCTGCATGTAATCGGCTCTCTGGTTGGAGACTGAATGCAACCTTGATTGATGTGACTTTTGTCATCAGGGTTACTGTATGTGCTGGATGGTTCTGTTGAAGTTGACTCCGCTACTTCCTCAATTCACAGCCGTCGCGTCACCAGGCGGAGGGATGTTTTCGTTGTCCATGGCGATCAGAGATCAGTGGAACGTTTATTGCGTGGCGATGATACTGAAGCTGCTGCTATCGTTCATCCCTGTTTGCGTGGTAGCAGTATGTGTAAAGAAAGGTTGAAGGGTCACAGTGCGTCGCAGACCATAAGGTACCTTAGGGAGCTTCCAAGGTACTGCAGTTCCCGCTACTTAAGGTAGTGGCGCGCTCAACCAGCACAGACTTGATCAACCCAGCCCTGAATTTGTGCGCCCTAATCTCGAATACTTCGCCCGTTTCCGGAGCTGTTGACCAACCAAAGACCGGGCCAAAGGATCTTCTTCAAATGTAGGTGGCATACAGCTTCTGGCGACCCAAGATTCGGTCTTGATGACGTCTGGCCCCATGACCAAAGCAGGTGTCATCTAACCATACGCTCCAGTTGTAATTTATAAACATTGGCTCCTCGTCCCTACCCGCACAAGACTGCTGATTTGCACAATGTTCTTGAAATGTTGTCTCTGTTCTTCCAAGGTGGATGAAAGAGAGAACAACCCCATTTATGAATTGTCTGCTGAGCCAGATGGCCAGAGTATGAGAGAGTGTGACCAGGTGCCCGAACAGGTGCCGCAGCTTTCAGCGCTAAACTTTTCGACAGAATCTATTAACACATTGAGTGAAAGTGCAAAGGCAAGACTGAGCTGGTGGTGGCCAAGTGAAGCACCGATGGAGAGGCGTCAGTTGGTGTCTGTCCGAGAAGAAGACACCAAACCACCTCGGGAGAAGGTCATCTCTATTGACGTTCATGTGCTTGTTTCAATCTCGGGGGAGCGTGTCAGCCAACCGCATCTGTCCATAGACACACAATCACGATGTACAGAGTATATCTACCGCTCGCGCAAGGGCCCCATTCATAGAAAGTCCCAATGTAATATGGACCAGCTGAAAGAGAACAAAGTACTAGTCCGAGATTTTGGAGGCACTCGAGAAAGTGTTGTCTCCCGTACCATCTAAAACAAGATACCGTACAGGTTGTGTATGAGTGGCTTAAACTATGTTGAGATTCATAGGTAGGTAGGTAGGTAGGTAGGTAGGTAGGTAATTTATTGAGCCCGGAGGCACTACGCCTAAAGGGCTCTAGCGCTATCATCCTGTCAAAACTATTGCTACGTCCATGTCCCACAAAAAGCCCTTACTGAAACGTCTTTTCCTTGCTATCTTCTATACTCTTGAGATTCATATTCATGTTGACTCGAGTGTTTAGAACTACGTGTTAACATACCTTTAGATTACAATATCAGATTGCTGCTTAAGGTAATCTTACCTAAGGTAGTAAGGTAAGATTACTACCAGGTAAGATCTGAGACCAAGAGACCTTCTATACCTTATTGAGCATGGCGTGATGAGTGAATATATGGAGATGCGGTATGATAAGGTAGGTACCTAAGGTGCTGACTGACGCTGATATTTCAGGTTGAACATCTATGTAAATGTGTAATAATATGCTGAGTTTTGTTACGGCCATCGTCCTGATAGGCTCATTGGATGTGTAGGTTCAGTGAACTACGCCTTGAAGGCGTACAGCTCAGTGTAAGCTCACGGTGCTCACGAGTGAGCAAGGTGAGCAGCCTGATATATATACAGGCCATCTCCCTTAAGGAGATGGGCGTGTTCAATGCAATCGTTACTTAGCATACTACTAGCTACCGGTTAACCCAACGTGCCTGGAACCCTCTTATATCACAAGCTCTAACCCCTAGCCCCTATACCAGAGGAATCTCCGGTCGGGACGTAACAAGTTTCAACATCATTCATAGAATTCTGACATGATGTTGACAACAGCATGCTTATTTTACTAACAGCATTCAAAAACAAGCATGATTTTTAAAAAGAAAATCATGTTGAACAGAACACATGTTGAGCTTGGGAGGCTGTTATCACAGGGTTATTATCAACATAATAAAGCTTGTTAAATTATCTTGACATGACTACAGACATAATTTTCTGAAACCAGCTACTTCCCGTAAAGGTATAAAGCGTATGTCCGACATAATATGTATAGATTATTATGACACCCGGCTAAACGAAATCCCGCCACTAAATTTGGACGTGCACGAATTATCAACTTACAATTGGGAACTGAACCGAACTAAGATAATTGGGTAAGTTAAGGCGTGGGCCATCAGGTAAGGTGTGAGATATATGATATGCCTGCCCGTCACAGATAGTCTTGCACTACCGGTGAAATTATGGTTATAGGTGATTGGGTGACTCTTCTGATGTGATGTGTTAGTAGATGGATAGTCTTTATATTCAAAGTTCTCAAAGGTTGACTCAAAGCAGGCTCAAAGCTACTGGGGGAGCTGGTGGAGGTGTGAAAGTCATTGAGGAAGCTGATGGTGGTGTGGAAGCTTCTGAGGAAGCCAGTGGAAGGTCATGACTGCCTTTTGGAGCACCGGCAGAGGTGAAGGAAGGCTGCATCCTACAGCTATGCGAGTGGCATGCTGTTGAGGCTATAAAAGAGCGGTTAGTCGTTGCTGGCCAGTATAGCAAGGAAAGATGGGAGGAACTTATCAACTTTATATGGAACTGGGTGAAGTCCTCCACCGTTGCTGTCCTGAAGGAGTAGCAAGAGCACCTCTTGACAGAGCTGAAGACACCAGAAAGAGAGTATCTAATCACCTTTTATCAGTCAAAGAAGCCTCAATTCATTCAAGCATACATCAAGCAATATCCTAACCTTAGTGTCCATTTCACCCAGTGAAACGAGAGCTACCACATGATGATCAAGGCTGTGGTGCATCAACAGCTTTCATTGCCTGATGCTGTCCATCAACTACACAATCATGTAAAGCAGTTAGCTGAGGGTATCAATGAGGAGATCAACAAACAAAGGATTTACATCAATGTGTGAGCTACTCAAACAGTGAGGCTTACCATGTAAGCACTGAATGTACTCTGCAGTATCCAGAGCAGTCTCACTGCCTCTCTCTCTTGTGCATCCTTGATGGTTTCTGAACGCGCCAGTAGATGTTTCTGGACCCTGGGTTATGGTGTTCGATGCTGGTGGTGACGTTGAGTACTTGAAGGACTTGGAGGCAGCGGTGGAGGCAGCAGTGGAGACAGTGATGGAGGAGGTGGATCATTCAAGAAGACAGTACCAAGGCGACAGGTATCAAGACCACAGAGCTAATATGGTGATGTCAGCAGCAGTCAGGGCAGTTGAATATCAGAAACAACTTACTGGTCCACAAGCGGAGTGTTTTGCCACTGCCCTTGACAAGAATATTGGTCGACTTACTGCCGCATTTGAAACCCAAGCGGAGGTGCGAAGAACACTGCCTCCGGAACTTTCAAATGCTATTCCATTGGAGGAGAATCGACTGCGGGCATTTAAGACAAGGGGCAGGAAGAAGCGAGTAATGATGGGTTGAGAAGCAGCAGAGGCCGAAGAACGCGACGCGTCTCGTGCTCAACGACAACGGGAGATCAAGCCACGGAGGGAGATCGACGATGACGATGAGGTCATCTTTCTAGGCAGTCAGCTCAGGCAAACCCAGGTTCCACGGTCTGCAACCGCGTCACCTGTCCACCGCGTGACCTCCCCCTCCTCCTCCTCTGAAGCTCCTCGGACGACGACAATGAGCCAAGCCCGTCCCCCACCTCCGTTATCCCATCCACCATGCCAGAGGAGTCGGAACCTCCTCCGACAGCAGCAACTCGATTCTCTGGGCGCGTGTCGAGGCCCTCGGCGAAGAAGGCAGACACTGAGGCAGCAGCGATGGCAATGGTGACAGCGACAGCGGTGGCGACAGCGAGGCGGAAGGAACGAAGACCAAGAAGGATTCAGAAGACTAGGAAGGAGGACATGTCCCACTTATGAGACATGTTCAGTCAGCCTACACAAGATGTTATAACAGTAGCAATACATAAATAGTAATAGGAATCAACTTACCTTATCGTTTCTCGTATCAACACCATGGAATTAGCTTCGTAGATCCACACCATACATTTAGTGTGGACGCCGCTGCCGAAGGTCCCTGTCAAGCGTGGAGTCTAACCCGAAAAGGTTAGAAGTGACTGCCCCAGAGGTACTGCCCCGAGTCATTCCGATCGTGCAGCACAATGCGAGATGATGAGAACAGCCATTATGTGAAAACACGCCAGCGCGGCTGCCAGGTCAAGGAGCCTGACTACGCCAGCCAGGACCTCACCACCCTCTTGAATGGATCAATCGGCTTTCGTGCACGTCGGCCGAGCTGTGAGAGTCTTGAGATTGGAGATTGGGATGGATGCTGAGTTTCATTCGGTCAGAAAGGATGATTATGAACTCTGTTTGGTCGAGGACCTCAATGCCATGCTTAGGCGCTTCCTACGCTTCTGGAGCAGCTACAAGCTGGGCCGGCGAGATCAAGCTAATCAAGAAGTTCATGGAGAAATGGCGCAGGGAGAAGGCTGTGGTGGAGAGTATGCGCGACTTGAAGCAGTAAGGTTGGTCTGTGAAAGCTCTGCTGCGCATGTACTGACTGTCTCCCAGGAAAATGGCGAGAGAAATACCGACCAACGACGCCATGGCGCCGGAGGCGAGCTGCCCGAGATGGCCACACTGCCCACTTTGTCTGCCCCGTCGACATGCCATTGAAGACCTGCATGTCATGTTGCGAGGTGGAATCCGCTTCTTGACCACTGCGTGCTACCGGGTGAGAGACACTGACTGGGAGCTGACACTGATGTGCGCTAACTCCTATCAGATCAACGATCAGGGTGTCGATCACCAGCAAGAGCTGGAGATGGTGGTTGAGGACCTTGGGGCGTTCGTGGACTTTTGGAACGAGGTCAAGGGCGGTGAAGAGGTTTGGTCTTGTGAGCTTGCTGCACTGAATGCCCACATTGTTGACTTTGACGAGACGAATGTTCAGACCAGCATGGAGCTCCGCTACCCGGTATGGTCCTGAATCAGATAATAGAGGCATGTACGGTAGATTCAACTAGCCACGGAGCGGCATAGTTCACCTTTTCCTTGATTCATACCCCTGATGTGCGGAGGCGCCGGTGAGTCACACTGATCACAATTCACGGCTATTATATGACATCAATTTGTTTGCAGTCATAAGTTCTCTAAGATCTGGCTTTCCACACCATGCCTTGTTCACTTGCCCGTCCTTGCCTTATTGAATCTATCTGTCTCAAGTATCAAGAATGAAGGTGGTCATTTCAGAGCCTTACATGCGGGCAAATGTTGATACGGTAAGAGTAATGCACCATCTCTCAAAGAAAGTTGTTGAGTAGCCTGTGAAGACAATAGACAATGTTATATTGATCGCTCCGCCTCTACATCTTTCATGGAGCGGCTATAGAGAAGTGAATCGGCCCCAAGGATCTCTACTTTGTCTGATCTGCAATCATGAAGTACATGTGTCAGTAAACAAGGCACCACCAGCTGTTCAACCGCTGTGAGCTTACCTTGTTTGCTCGAGCGGGGTACAAAGGGGCGCCGAGCGCCATTTGATTCCAGACATATGCGTGCTTGCGATTGAAACGAAGCGGTACAGTTGTGATAGCAGCGGGCTGCCGTTTCTGACTGGGCGGGATCCGATCATCAAGGCGAAAAACACGGTCATCCATGTAATGAACTTCGTACCAATTCCTGAGTTCCACAAAGGTCAACCTGAGGTTGTCCCGGATGTAGCTCACAATCAAAGGCCATTCATCTGGGTGAGGCATGACAATATGGCTCAGTATGAGGCGTTGAAGTGTAGGAGCGTGCCTTTGCAGAAAAGATTGGAAGGCAGGTGACTCGATGACAACGTGCTCGAGGTCAAGTGTGCGGAGTGACGCCCAGGTGTTTCCGCCCACTAGTGATGGCAAATCGATCAAGCCGTTGGAGCGCTCTCTTACCCAGATGCTGATGCGGAGATGTCTCAAACCCTCAGCCGATTGCAGAAGTTGGGCCAACTCTCCCTGGCGCAAGAGCGCATCATCATCCCCAATAAGCTCAATGGAAAAGTCCTGCAAACAATGCAACCACGATCGTAGAATCTCCGGTGACCGTAGGATCGCCACATCTTGATCGTAGCACAATAGTCTTCGGAGCGGCGTACCATCGGCTAGGGAAGATAGACAGGTCTTAAGCGGTCGAAAGCCGATGGGCTCTGTACTATGGAGAAAGCCATGACGAAGGGAGACTTCTGGCGGCACAAATGGACCCCCTTGGATGGAACGGATAGTCCGATCTGAATGACAGTCGACAAGCTCTAGCGTATCAAGTCTCGATAGACATGTGAAGGCCTTCTTAAGGATCTCAGTATGGAACTGACGCCTTATTATTGTATCCTGCAGGTGGAAACTCCGGGCGTGCTCTGGTGGATCAATGTACCAGATGCTAACCTGTCCGGTTCGGAGTGACCTTGACTTCGTGTAATTGAGACTGCATCGACCGCATTCATCTGCTCTTCCATACATGTAGGCTTGAATCACAACTTTACGGACCAAAGGGCCAAAATGCTCCGCTGTCCACAATAGCTTGCAAAGACTTGCCTGTGCAAAGATCACATAAACCTCGCTGAAAAGCCTTATTGACGCATGTTGGCTCCAAATTCTGCTGACGAGGCGGGCCTGCTTTAGGCTTGCAGTATCGAGCAATGAAAAAACCTCCAGCGTAAGCTCAGAGGGAAGCTTGTCCATGAATGCAAGTGGGACTTAACGAATGGTAAGGTGAGAACTGATTTGTCTAACATTTTATAAAAATAATGTACAAGAACATAGGACAGTCTTAAATATTGACTTGGTTCCGCAGTGGTCCGTTGATCTTTCGTCTACAGTGCTACAGAGATCAAAGTCCTCAAAGAAAAGCTTCAACCTTACAAACCCTCCGTTCCTGACAATTTCCATGACTAGCGGGGTGATAAGGTACCTGTACCTAGTTACCTTACTGGGGTCTCCACTAGAGCCGATGCACAGACATCCCTAAGATACAGCTACGAGTACCTTATATGACCAGCAAAGATAAGATGGAGTGACAAGTATCCATTTGTAAGGTCAGCGCCTACCTAAGGTAGGTATGTATGCCGTCTTCTATTGGTCTATAATCAGTATTGAACGCGAAGCTCCGTGGGCGTGCTCCGTCCATTATTTCAAACTGCACTGACCACCTTCAGAAATTCTCCAATTTTCAGCTTTACTATGCTAAATTATGCTGATTGGTTGATACAGCTGGTTATCTGCGGCATAATGTATCTCAAAGTCCACATGAATACCTTAAGTTCCCCAACTGCAACGGATTTAGACTTAAACTCTCAGGAAGAACAAAGACGTGTCACAACCTACCTTACCTAAGGAAGATTGGTAACCCCAGTGTATTGGCAACTGGCCTGATGAGCGTCACGACCTTAGGCAGCAAATGACAGATCTCTTGCCGACACCTGGGTCAATCCCCCGGAAAAATACTGGGTTCCGAGGCAAGTGTGTTACATACTTTTGTGTTTGCGTTTCGTGTTTTTGTGTTGAGGATCACCTCATTGTCACCCCCCCTCCAAGCCTATGTCAAAACAGCCGTCAAACCTCCACCCAACCTCCGCCCCAAAGCCCTAAGTCAAAATGAGCCTTGAACCTCTCACTGAGGGTGTGTACAACATCCTTGAAGACCTTGTCACCACTGTCAACAAGCATGCTGGGCCCCAGAGATATGCAGTCATCAAATATCACTCAAAGAGATACCTGAAGAATGATTTGATTCATAAGGTCATCTTATGATATGACTGAGAAAATAAATACATTGAGACTGTCAATGATGCATACAGAAAGAGGTGAACAACAGTCACTTGACTTCAGAAATGTCTGTTTTGAGTTGATGCTCTAAAAAAAGATGGGGATTGATTACTAACTGTGCCTCATACAGAGCATAATCACAGACCCACAATGAAGTTCTCACCCAGCTCTAAGAAAGCTGAATTCTGACATTCAGAAAACAATTGTGAAGCAGTCTGCAGCTGAGATCTTGATTCTTGTTTGTGCAAATCATGACTGTCTTACAAAACACAAGTTCTTTGATGTCTCTTATGAAACAAGAATGTTTAATAATGCAAAAACACATCTTAAATGTGTCAGTATTTGAGCCTAGACCCTAGGTTTCACATGATTTCTATGCACATTCTTTTAGAATTAGACAGCAATTAGACAGCAATCAAGTCATATTCTGACAGATTATGAGCTCAGCTGATGTGTATTCATTTCTATAGAGATTTAACAGTCTCTGAATACTCACTGAATCTATTTATCTGATTGTCTGTGCTTCATTTGTAGGCTACAAGAAGCCCTACACCTCACTGTTGCTCAGCATGTTGTTCTTCACCATCTTCACCTCTAAGATTACAAGGCTTACAGAGTCAAATTTTAAGGACTAACAACTTAAGAAACTCAAGATTTGTGAACAAAGAGCATTCTTTATAGTTCTTTGCTTACCTGTTGTTACATAAAAGGTTTAAAAGTAGAGAAAAAAGATTTTGGCAATTCAAAGTATGACTGCATCTCATGACAAGAAATATGACCCAAGATTCAGTTCGCCCCGACGCTGCATTGGCCAAGCGCGCCATCGAGGTCCTACGTGCCGCTCAACGCCGTGCCGCCCGCAGCCCGATATCTACGACACGCGCAAGCAAGGTCGTGGGAGAACAAAGGAACCGTTGAATCCTCACGAGCGTGCCGCTGGTGCTGCTCTTGTTATCCGGCAGTCCTTGGCGTTGGACGTTGCCTGCTGCCTTGGATACAGCAAGCATCTTTTGGCCGGCATCGAGCAACCCTCCGACAAGGACTAGAAATGTTGTTGCTATTCTTAGTCGCCGCCGCCGCCAGGATGTCTCCCCGAAATCACCATACCTCAACGTCACCCGTCCTTCAACAGTCCGCATGTTTCCGCTTGTGCCACACAGTCAGTAACGACGGCGACAATGCATAAGCCATATTACACATAAATCACCAACAAACCAGCTCCTCCAACCGTCCAATGGGCCAGAGCCTACCTTACTCAAGCTCGTTTCGGTCCAAACCCTTCGCGATTTCACTGTATGCATGCGCTACAACTACAAGCTGTGCTACACGAAATTTTACATCCAACTTCGCTTCATACCGTCGCCAAAAGCAACAATTTCATAAAGACTTATTTTTGACTTGCTTGTCGACTCACCCTTTGACTGCTTTCGCCTCAGTTTTCGCCTCCCTGTCGCCTCACACCCTGCCTTCAACTTACCGTCGCTTCGTGTTCGAGCCTTAGGGGCGATGGGTAGGGCTGTAAGGGCGAGGGAGGACTACAAAGTTGTGTGATGTTCAATTGACTGTCACGATGAATCGAATCTCGGAAAAAAGGGGGGCCATGTGTGGCGAGGAAGCTTAAAGATGTTGTTGACAAAACAAAAAGTAATGATTGGATGCAGGGCGGCTAAGCAAGGAAGGGAAACCACCTGACAGCTACACTTTTAATGATTCGAGTAAAGCACTGAAAGAGCCCTGAAAATGTTGCCATTTTCCTTGAAGTTTTGCGTTCTCCTCTTGAAGTTCGGCGTTCTCCTCTTGAAGCTTAGCTTTTTCCTTTTGGAAATTTGCCGCCTCGTCTTGAGATTTGGTGATCTTCTCCTGGAGTTTTGCTTCTTACTTTTCGAAATTTGCCGCCTCTTCTTGAGACTTGGTGATCTTCTCCTGGAGTTTTGCGTTCTCCTTTTGAAGCTTTGCATTATCCTCTTGAAGCTTGACCTCCTTATCTTCATTATCTTTGGAAACTGCCTTCTGCATTTGAAGTGATCCAAGGGCTCGACGAGCAAAATCGATAGATTGTGCAATATCTGTAATTGGCGACTCTGATTGACATCCTGCAGGTGGAATTTGACCCCAGTGGGAGTTGTGTACCCCGTCAATAATGTTGTTCGCTCTAGTTGCAGTACAGCGTGAGTAAGGCGTGACTAGGTGGTCCAGGAATTAAAACCCACCGTTGCTCTGATTGTGAGTTTGGTAAGCCGTTACTTGGTGCTGTGACAGATTCCGCTGAGGTACGTTGACGCTTGGCAGGTTTGGTGGAGGGTTTATTTTTCGCTATGTTGTCAACAAGATTAGGTTTCTTTTTGTTGGATAAGCCATCTTGCGTGTCTGTTGTATGACTTCTTTTGCTGCCACGCGTTCTTGAAGGAGGTGTGTTGGAATGGTCAGAAGTAACGTCAGCAACCGCTTAAGATAACCAGCGCCAGTCTTTTAAATTGACGGGGAAGGTAAGCACCATACGGGTACTAAGCTTGTCAGTCATATTGGCACCTGTTAGGAGGACGATGACATGCACTGAATGTGTGTCCTCAGCGCAATAAATCTTCAGGCAAAAATGTCAAAATTGGGTCCCACTCAAAGAAAGACTTAGCAACTAACTTACTTCGTAGGGAGTCTGAAATGGGGTGGAAAACTTTTTCGCGAAAGGAACACGAAAACAAGTTACACAGTTTAGTTAAGTTACAGTGATATGTCATGCGGAAATCTTGCGGGCAGTACGGTATTCGGTCGGAAGATAAGTTTTTCCAGCCACTACTTGTAGACGTTACTAATCGTAGACCCCCCCTAATCGGGCAGTAATTAACAAGATTTAGTACGCATTTTTGTTTTTTTAGATGACTCATCAAGAGTTCTATGCCGCGCTATGGAGTGAGGTCCTGAAATACCATCATGGACAACAACAGTATCTGATCCACTTCACATGAATGCAAGCTACAGCAAGATGTTGATTAGAGATGGTCTTCTCTCTTCTTCAGATCATCTACTGAATAATCACATTCATCTCACACATGCCTCACATGACATCGTCTCATTCACTTGCATTTGTCACTCATCAATAACACACCGTCGTTGATCCTACACGAGTACCACTCACCCATTCATTGCGACTCGCCAACTCGTCACTCACGCCTTTAAGTACCATCCATTACCTTTTCCACCCCCCTAGCGATTACTTACAGCTGGGCCGACGCCTTGCATCTTGCCCGGGTATCCACTTCGTCCTTTCGTTCAAATCCGAATACACTCGTTTGTTCACTCACTACATACCAGCCGTCTACTCGTATTCTCGTCGGAGGCTTTGGTGCCAAAGCACGTCACTCATCTCCTGCATGGTCCCATACCTCACCCCACTCGTGAGCAGCTGGTCGAGCACATACCGGACAACCTGTGGTTTTGGAATCGGCGACCCAAAACCTTCTCGAAGACATCCATAAAGACCGAGCCTTTGCAGCGCAACGTCGCTGTTCCCATGGGATGCACCCTTGTCACATGATAGTTGCCCAAGCCACTCACAGAGCTCCGCGCTGAGCTGATGTGATGATGGCGTTGGGCGAGCATGTTGCTCGATCGCATGGAGTCGTGTATACTCAGATACAGGCAACTCCTTTCAAATCGGTCCAAAGGTCTTCTGGCTCGCAAAGAACCCAATGATTGTACTTGCTCGGCATGCATTCAGCATATGGTGAACGGAAGGTTGTTCCCACTGAGCGCTCACCGCGAAGCAACCAAACCCCCCTGAGGACCAAGACAAGCACTGAATCCAGCGACTCTGCGAGGGTGGTCAGCGTACCCTACGCCATACACTATGCGTGTAAGCGAGTCTGGGAAAAGGCACGCAGCTCAATAAACGGTCCACAATGGGCACGTTCCCCGCCCTGCAGGAATATTCACTCGGTGTGGATCAGGAAGGGCGGCGGTTGCTGTCATGATGCTGGATATGACGGCAACCAAGTGGACGTTAGGTGTACTACTTGAGGATTATTCAGCAGTCGGAAGCATACACCCCCCTGACCACTGGCAGTGGTTCTTTGAATCCCACTCGGCGATTCCGCGATTTTGACGCACGTAACTACGACTCTGGGTACTCCGTTTGGAGTCACAATTTCGAAGACTCTTTTCAAGAGCTTATGATATTGGAAGAAGTGAATCTCGAGCCAGTTTAACCCAAGCGACACCTTATATATTCGGCGAACTGAACAAGATTAAGGCAAGAGTGAACACGTGTTTGGCGATAGGAGGACGGCATCAATTCGGCATCTTGCTCGACTTATCAAGAGAGTGTAATGGTGCGCTTCCATCCTCCAAGAAGGGGCTTCTGAAAAGCCCCAAGAACCTATACTGTGCACCTTGCACTCCATCGCACCAGTTGGCCCCTAATGACAGATTTCAGAAGACTCCGACCTATGTGCACAGCATACCAGAACTGGTCTTCCTGCTTAATGAGGCCTTCTTTGTGACTTTGGCACCCTGCCCGCATCTCCGGCTCAATGTAGAGTATGCAGGTGCATAAGCAGATATTAGCCCTTTGCAAGAAGGCATTACATTGGGAGCATGACCAAACACGACCTGGCCCATTAAGCGCCCTATTCGCCAATCCATCTACCCAATCCTTCGGGATAAGAAAACAGTCTTTCCTCTCAATGAAGCCTTCCTCGTTATATTCACAATCCCTTTCCTCGCTTGCCTGAATCTATGTCGAGTATACATACGGGTTCATGGGCAGGTCTTGCTCCTTTGTAAAACGGCAGACCCAACACAAACTGGGCCAACAAGCGGCCCATCTATCCTGTTGCAAAGACGGTCGCCTTCGCAACAACAACATTTGCGAGAAGGCAGAAGTAGTCTGCCATACCTGGGACAACTGGCATGTGTTCTGGACACTGACATTGTCAGAATACAGGGGGCGGGTTTCGCCCCCCCGGGAGGCGCGGCCTATTCCATCTGGCGGGGACTTCGCCATCGGTTTGACGAGAAGATAGCTGCCTTTTCGCCAAGGGAGTCACGTGAAGAGGAAGTAAGTCATGTTGAGGACGAGACTGAACAGCCAGACGAAGACACTCGTCCTGAGCATTCGGATGAAGATTGCGAAGCCCGTTTGAACCACCAACCATTCATGTGGAAACAGCAGTCACGGGCTGCCAAGGACAAAGGAAATGCGAGGATCAAACGTCTGGCTGCAGTTCTAGCTGAGACCGACGGGGAATTCAAGAAGACAACGGAGAGACAACGTCCTGGGCAGTTTCCGAAAAACAACCTTCGCGCACAACCCAGGGCAGACACCACCAACAATGCCGCTAGAGCCAATCATCTCGATCTTCCGCCCCCTCGTCCCAGCAAACCACCACCACCACCACCACCACCACCACCACCACTCCAAACCACCATCAAGCGCGAACGAGACTCCTCCTCCCCAAGCCCCAGCAGACGTTCCAGCGAACCCTCCCGCCGCGCCTCACGACGCCGCGCCCGCTCCCCCTCCATCATCGAAATCTCCCACACCCTCACCAACCCTTCCATCGATTGCCACCAGCAATCCCACACGACCTTCCACATCTCCTGAATAGTCCGATGAAGATAACACGAAGCCCGTTTGAACCAACAATCGTTCACGAGGAATCAGCACTCACGGGCTGCCAAGGGCAAAGGAAACACCAGGACCAAACACATGGCTTGAAGGAGACAATGGAGCGACAGAGTCAACCATTTCAACCTTCCCAATTTCCCAACCGTCACGGAGAAAAACAATTCCTTTGACGACAACCATCATACGACCTTTGAAATGGATAGGGCCACTAGTCAGCGAGTGAGCGGTTGAACACCGGCTAGTGAGCCCAGCGGTCGCAAGAAGCTCGGGTCTCGGGTAAGATACACACAACAGGCATCTTGTCCACCCGTCACATTTGCCTCAAGGGCCCATTCCAACATGTGACCAGCCCTTTTCACTATATTGTCGACATGATCACTATCGAACTCATCTGAATCGAGGTGGGAACAACGGTCCGCCTGATTGGAACCAGATGGACTCTCTGCGCCGAGTACAATCCATACATGTACAATCAGGCGTCAACAAAACGGTTATACCTGCCATGTGTCGACTGTGGCGTGGATCTTGTCCATCGATCACTCGTCGTTAGCTTTGATGCGAATATGCGTGGCTTAGACGGTAGAGGTGGATGTGCTGCAATTGCTTCTATTCCATGTAAATTAGTTCCGACGGACAAAACCCATTGAAGGGGTCGAAGAAACGGGGTGCTGTGGGGTCTATATAATGAACAATGTCAAAACAGACGTTAATGCAATACCTATTCCGTCGCCTGATTCCAACTTGACCTTAGATAACTGAGTTCGACAGCTTCCAATAGAGGTGATCTCCCAGCCCCGCCACCCACAGTATCCGATGTGTTCCGCCAGAATATAGCATAGCCAGGGACCACATGGTGGCCGAATCCTGTTATTGATATGTCCTGATGTTGCCGTAACCCACTCTCTTCACCGTAGATCTGGCTTGTACTCATAATCTTGGGCTGTGGGTTGCCTGTTCGGTGCACAGCGAAATACTCATAGTCTTGGGCTGTGGGTTGCCTGTTTGGTGCACAGCGAAATACATCAGACTCACTACTGTCTCAGCACATCTCGGGGCAACCTCCTCACTCTCATGATGTGACGACTACAGATCTCTCTTCGTACACTGTCCCGATCCTCCTTCCGTGTCTCCGGGTCGGTTGAAGGGGGCTGTTGGCCTACAGTAAGGTTCAATGAACCATGTGGCATGTTTGGATGAACCGATCACGGAGGCTGTCACACCGCTCATTGGTCTTCCTCCATAGCCGCGTCCACATCCGCTCCATAGATTAGGTCCTGAAGTACACCTCGTTGAACGCGGCCGCGCCAGGATCATTTCTTCCGGTCATAGTCCAATTCCACGAGGACAACTTTGGCGGGTGAGGGTCAAGCCCATTCCCAGGGTCTGTATGGTCCCCACCAGGATGTCCAGATTTTTGGAATCGTCGGTGTTTACTTCGTCTTGGTAGCCTTCGACCAGCCGCTGCCTTTGCGTCAAGGACAATGAACCCAAGAACATGCATGTGTTGAGGCCGCAAATCCACGTCATCCACTACGACGCAGTCAGCCTGCGTGATCCAGCATGTTTGGAGGGAGACATGGGGAACGACTCGCCTGGGTGACGATGTACGCGGCGACCAGGGACATAAACATGATGAGCAACTTTTCCGATCTACCGTTAACGCTGCGGCCAAGGCGCGCAACAATAGTGCCGATGTGCCTGATCTTATCACTTGAATCGACCAGCTCCTGCAGATTTTCCACGTACAGCTTAACTTCATCAGTTTACCACTTGCCCAAATTCGTCGTCAGTTTGATGTGATCTTGCACGTTGAGTGAGCCAGAGCCGGGATGCTGGCGGCCGCGTCACCATGTTCGCTGCTACCGACGTGTATGTGTACAATGAAGAACGATGAATCACCATTTGTACTCTTTGTATGATTGGTGTCTCTCCAAAGGCATTGAATAAGCATCTCAACAAGCATTCTGAAACTCACTCCTTGAAAAGATGTCGACAGATGCTGTCGACACTCCTGGCCAATCCCGCCGTGAAAATGGCATTTCATCTCAAGGAGGACAAAGAAGCTCCCCACAATGCCGAGAAGCTTGGTCATTGCTCTTTCAACTTCTGGGTATTATTATTTCCTTCAAACTCGCTGTCGCCGTCGCCTTGCTGTCGCTGTTGCCTCGGGGTCCGTCTTCTTCACTGAGGAACTCAATACACACGCGAAGGACCTACACGCTGCTGTTGGAGGAAGTTCTGACTTGTCTGGCATGGTGGACGGGATACTGGAGGCGAGGGATGAGCAAGGCTCGTTGTTGTTGCTGTTGGAAGCGGGGGGTTCGCAGGATGAGGAGGAAGAGGAGCGGGGATGGGTGCTGCAGATGCACAATGAAGAAATTGAGGTTGCCTGAGCCAATGGCCTAGGAGAATGACTTTGTTGTCATCATCAACAACAGTGACCGCCTCCATTTGTGCCCTGATCTCCTTTCATCCTCAAGCACAAGACACGTCGCGTTCTTCGGCTTCCGCGGCGTCTCGACCCGTCATTGTGCGCTTCCGAACCTTTGTTGTAAAGGTCCGCAGTCGATTCTCCTCTGGTGGAATAGTATCTTGATGCTCAGAACGCTAAACCTGCGACCGGTGAGAAAGTGATTGACTTCAAGTACAAGAATGTCTACACCACACCTTCGTTGCGCTCGGAGGGGCGCATGAGGAGGGGAGGGCAACGGTCGGCAGTGGGTTGGTGCGGGAGCGCTTGTTCTGTCATGTGATGTGATGGGAACGTTGTGGCACAATGTAAGGCTGGGAGTAGCACTTGCAGAGCTGATGTCGGTCAAGGGATGGGAGCTGCACTCTTTTCTTGGATCCTGTCGATGTCGGCGGAAAGAGAGTGACGAAGAATTGGTTGATGAGTTTTGATTGCTGAATCTTGATTGCTGAGTTCTGGTAGGTCAGACCTCACTCATTTTCAAGTGTCAGTTTGCACGTCAGCAAGTATCAGTGAGCGTCCTTGAGCGTTTTATCTAGCGTGGTGCGAAATTACTGTGCCATTCGTCGGTCTTTATCTCTCTGGCTGAGTATCTCTCATCACCTCCACTTGTGCTCCAACAGACGTTCTTGGGACTCCACTGTTATCTTCTTCATCAGCCTCCCTTCCAGTGACTCAACTCGTTCCGTCGGCCTCTCCTTTGTCGGTACCCTTCCGCATTTGGCCATGGCTGCACCCAACCCCTTGCTGAGGTTACTGAGGACCGCTCCCATGCCGTCAGCGAGCTCGTGCTACAATATGACTCCCGCTACAAGGATGACTACTCGTCAAATAGGATACTTGAGTTCTGGTGGTTAGGATCTTATTATGGCCAATTCAGAATTAGACGGCGTGTAACGGTTCGGGACCTCGGACGAAACCCTACCACGCTCGAACACGACGATCAGCCCAGGCATACGAAGACTGCATGGAGTTAACAGATCAATATAGTGACGACTTCAGCACCTCAAGCAGCTTTGACAACGACGAGCAAGATGTCCCCGCACCACCTATAGGACGAAGGGTGCAAGTGACTCAGGTTGGCGAATACCACACCGACTCCGAAGACGATGAATCCGAAAGCAGCTACGCTAAATCCAACGATTCAAAAGACGAACTCGGGTAACATCAAGCGAGGACGCTTGGTAGTAAATTTGGGAGGGGCGGGGAGTGTAGAGAAGTGTTTGTATTGTCCTATTGTCTTATTGTCTATAACACTCGTCTTCGTTGATTCACAAGTTGATCCACAGTGGCGAGGTCCATAAAAGCTGTTCCTGCCCCTAGAACAAACCATCTCCCCTACACATCACGATCGCCACCAATTGTCGGAGTACTTCTTTGAAATTCGACTCCCATACTAGATCTTTTCTTTTCTTATCATCCCTGCTGTTGTCACAATCATAGTGTAGACACACAAGCACCTCAAGACTGCGTCAAGTGGAAGTCCGGAGCTCAGTATCTGAATGACAACGTCTACTGACCTTGTCTCACCTGACCTCAAGAATGTCTTACAGCTTCCCATCGCTGCCTGCTCCAAGGAATTAGAATCCAGTCTTTCGGCTTCCTGCGAGTCGCTCCTCAAGTGAAGTAGCTCGAGGAAGCATCGCTGGGGACTCACTGCTATCGTCAAGGCTTGCTGCTATACACCTTGACTCAGACATCAGATTAGCTATACTCTCCTCTCGGCTCAGACTTGACTTTGTTTTCGCTTTTACTTACCTTGCTCTCTCTTACCTGAGCATCTACCTTGAACCAGCTAAGAGCTCTTGACTGGACTCACCGAAAGCGTGCTGCCGGTTCTCCTTTGGCTTCCAACTCTACGCGTGTTAATCGTTCACAATCGCAAGGTCCAGTCTTTTCTAGTGAGTAGCAAGAGATCATTGAAGCGGCAACCGGAGAAGAGTCAATTATGGATGGGCCCACTCCTGAAGTGATGCTGAGGCGTATCCAAAACCAACCCCGACAGCAGCAGGACCACATGCTCGAACAGTTGAATGCCGTGATGGAGCAGCACGAGGATCATCTGCTTGGTTTGCGAACCGAGCTCTTCGAGTATATCGAAAGCGAGAAGCTGTGGCACTACCATCCAGGTGATGATGTGTACTAAGAAGTATGAAGTCGAGCGAAGCGTTCGGTGAAGGAGCAGCGAGAGCAGAAGGATCGGAGAGCCGTTGCCGTCAAGTCTATCATCCATCACTGGGGACAAGATGTGTGGGATCGACTATTTGCAAATCAATACACCGGTTAATCCACGTTCTCCGCGAGGCGATCCTTTGCAAGAAAATTTCAGGACTCGAGTTAAGTTTCATGAATAGTTCATTCGGCCTATCACTTTCGGGTGATGAAACGAACCCGAAGTCAACGAAGTGCCGTCGAAATCTTAGCTTCTGACTGGTTGAATGCTATGGGAATGCTATCGGAGCTGAAGGCAGGAAACTCCGAGCTCACTGCTGATGAGGTGCTGTGTGAGCATGAACACATGGCAGAGCATGCTAAGCTTATGCTTCCATAGGTGACCTCGCTGGAGAGTTCATTAAAGAAACCGACTCCTCGAAGCTGTGGCAAGTCCCAGCTCCCGACTACACTGACGAAGCAAGCGGCAGCGGAGCAACATATCGTAGTTCGCGCCTCAGCGAAGGCTCAGAGCATTGAGAATGAAGCCTTGCGCCAGCTTCCAGACATCTCCGCCGACAGTAGAGGTGGGTGGCAACAATAGGATCCAGAACTCGAGCTCGTACGATTGCGAGATTGGATAGAAACCGACAAAGACGCGGCGACATACAATGCCATAGAACGAAAGGTCAGGACTATCCCGAAGAAAGCAGCCACCTTGGGTCGGATTACAAAGAAGGAACGACCACAACTACCGCCTGAGCTCCTGTCTTTATTATGCGAAGTATCAGCAAACCGGCGATTCCACATTCTTCCGTTACATCAACCCGAATATACTACAGCTTGTTGAGAACCAACGAGGATACAGCCTGATTCAAGGTTTCGTGTCATTGGATGACGAGAACTGCTTGATATGCATCGGGAGTAAGAACAATGGTGGAGGGAAGTCTCGGGACCGCCTAGAGCAGAAGGAAAACAAGTGAATGGATGGAGCTGTCATAGTCAGAGGACCAGACATGTGGAACAAGCAGGATGTCAAGCAATATAACACTGATTTCACTCCTCAGTCATGCCAGCAAGGTCGGATCCGCGTGTCGCTACCACACATATCTCATGGCGCACCTGGTCCAGCAAAACGATCTCGGCGTACCATTCTACCTTGATTTATGGGCATACAGGAAGATCATGAAACTCTGGACATTGTTGAAGCAGGACCATGGTCACAGCTCTCACCTGAATATTGGGACCTCTTACCGGGACCCGCCTCACCGTCACGGTTATATAACCTGTTCGGGCAACCGCCTTATGCCTTTCTGCTGTCATGCAAGTTACTGGGTTTGGCCCGATATCCGACGGGCTTGTCAGAAGAATATGGTGGAACAATTTCCTTGTACTATGAGACCTGATAGTGTTACTTAACTCGCTTGAGCGATCCCGGGATTACTACATACAGGATTGTATTAAGACAGCTTCCATTGTGCTCAGGCTCAAGATGGGAATAGTGGAGGGAATTGAACGAGTTCTCTTTGGAGACAAGTCATTCTTTGCTTGCCTCAACCGCGGTGCGTGGACATCTACCCAAGATGAACCACCAGTAGATACTACGCCTGGTGTGGCTAGTGATTAAAACTAAGAGTTGACTGTACAGTGCCAGAGATCATTGCGTCAAGAGGAGGAGCCCCGCTGGCGGGGCTATTTGTTTAGGGGGAGGGGAGTGGGGGCGAAAGGGTGCCGGATGATCTTAAAGGAAACGATACAGGGTATCATGAAGGGAAACAAACGATATGAAGTTGTCAGAGATTGCTGAAATTCCCTAGACCATCGAAACAGCAAGACCGTTACGGTTACAGATGTCATCTTCACCTGGGCAAGGCACTGCCCGACCCAACTTGATACTCAAAGTCAATGGATGAGGTATCCTCTATGCGCCAGGAGCGGACTTGTCGGGCTTGTTTTGTAGCCTTGAGACGACCATAAGCATTTCTTCAAGCTGCATATCAAATACAGATCACAATGGTGAGGGGCACTTTACTACAAGGCATCGAAGGATCGGGCTCACCTTGTCTGTGGGTACGCAAGAGAGTGAAGAAGCTCCAATCTGTGGATTTCTCACACCAAATTCAGGAGCGCCTGGGTTGCAATAAAGACCCTGGTAAGTCCATCATCAGAGATGCCAATCTCAAGGAAGGCATCTTGCACTATGAATCTGATTAGGATGGTGATAGAAAGTGGCTTGTCATGTGTATTCTCACCACTTCATTGAGATTGAGAAGGTGAGAATCTCCCGATGAAGCTCCTCTTTGCACTTCACAGTTTTGTAGAGTTCAAAGACTTCCCTCATAGCGACGGTAATACTATGAGCATTCTGTCAATCTACGACATCAAATGCTGCCGCGCCGCACTTCATCTCAGTGGTATTTTCTTTACAGCTTTCTAAGCGAAGTGTCCACACCCTGTAGGTACGGTAGATACCTTATGCCAAGTAATTCACTGTTTCAATCCATTAACTAAGGTACCTTACCTTACCCTAGAAACTGTACCTTACCCTAGGTAAGGTACCTATGGTACAAAGCTTGGGAGGTGAAGATGTGTGCTGTTGGGTAAGGTAGCTTTTGCAAGTTACCTACCTTACCTACCTCCTTAGGAACTGTCTGGCTGTATTGAGAATGCCAGCACACGTTCCCTATGTTAGTCTCGGTTGAGCAGACGAGGAAAGTAGAAAGTAAGTTTACTAGTACTCACCCACCATCACTCGATTGCATGCAAAACTTATGGTTTGTTGAGGTCTGGTCCACATATGTTTACTGTTTCAGTACAGTTTCCCAAGGTAAAGGTACAACAACAGAGATCAGAAGAGAGTCGGTCAATACCTAGTGATGATTTGGATCACAACTGGTTTCTCAACGTTGATCATTCATTGAGGTAGTGGAGAGCTGTATATAAGGTAATGGGAAGGTGCTGACAGAAATCTGCCACGCCCACGAGACAATATGTCAAATCACAGTATCAGAGTGCTACGCCCGCTGCTTCCCAAAACAGAGAATAGTGAGCCGCTTCCTAACACAGAGAATAGTGAGCGCAACTTGATAGTGGTATTAGTTTATCACCAATTGCTGACTGTAAACAGGTTCTCGTCCAAACACCAGCAGGTCAGCCATGTCAGGGTTGCTTTCAGTCATCAAGTAGGTCTTGCTGACACTGCAACCTTAGGGTCAGTCGTAACAAAGTCTGCCGCAAAGCAATGCCGCGACGTGCGAAGAGCCAAGACTTAGGGAAGACCGTGTTGCAGTGGGAGGCCAACCATCGTGAAAAGAAGCAACTGGTCACTGAATCCATGTTGATGCGGAAGGTGCAAGAGTACATCAACTTACTATCATCAAAAATTGATGATTCCGATCCACCGCCCGCCGAGTATCATGCCGAAGAATACAACTTCCACATGCCACCCACTGCAGAAGATCCATCTGCTCACTTGGCTGATTACATGCAACCTTCCTCCTGCGCCGGCCTCAACTACGACAATTTCTCGTTGATGCCCGCCTCAGCCACAGAAATGTCTCCGGTATTCCTGGGTGAACAGGCTCTATGTGGTCAAACCAGACCTACGGCGGCAGCTGCTCACCTTTTGGGGTTGAGCCAGCATGGCAAGGGGATGGAAACAAACAGTGTAGTTGTACCATTCGAGTTAGGTGCGGTCGTAATTACAACTTTTTACTTCTGAGTGACCTCCTCGGCTCAAGGAGAAGCTACCTACCTTATGACTTTGGCAGTAGTACTACCTTAGTGAGATCATGTTGAACCGATAGGTACCAGGTAACAAAGACTGCGGATTCCAGTTGTACTAATCCAATCAAAGACCCGCGGGCCTTATTCTCCGGTACTCTCTTTTCACTAACTTAAGGTATCAGTACCTTAGGGGAACCCACTGGTTACAGGAAATCATGCTGATGTAATGTTGAATTGATGTTACTATTAATAGTGTCTTAATAGTATGTTGTCATGATGCTGAAATTATGACATGATATCAAAATTATATTATTATAAACATATGACTTTTCTAAACAGCATGTCACAATTTATTCATAGTTAAAGTCAACATACTGTGACTGTCATATTACTTTAAACACATGTTGAATAATCAACAAGATGTTCATTTCAACATAATATCAATATTATGTGAAGATTTTTAAGCTTTTATTTCTTATTTGCACCTTCCTTAATCTGTTAATGACACATAACTGTGTCGTCATGACTTCTTCAGTTATTAAGATAGGTACTCAGTCTTAGATTTTAAGACTTCAAAAAATCAAGCAAGCTTTGCACACTCATGTGGGCATGTGAGCATGTGGGCATGTGAGCATGTGGGCATGTGGGCATGTGGGCATGTGGGCAAGGCCCTGAGCAAGGGCATGAGCGAGGCCCTGAGCGAGGCCACTATGGAGCGAGGCCCTGAGCGAGGCCCTGAGCGAGGCCCTGAGCGAGGCCCTGAGCGAGGCCCTGAGCGAGGCCACTAAGCGAGGCCCTGAGCGAGGCCTCTATGGAGCGAGGCCCTGAGCGAGGCCCTGAGCGAGGCCCTGAGCGAGGCCCTGAGCAAGGCCCTGAGCTGGGCGAAGGCATGGGCAAAGGCATGGGCAAAGGCCCTGAGCGAGGCCCTGAGCGAGTGCTTGATGTGTATATAGAAATGTGTAATAATAATTATAATATGCTGAATTTCAACATCATTTATAGAATTCTGACATAATATCTTGAAATAAACATAATGTTAGTAACAGCATGCTTATTTTACTAACAGCATTCAAATACAAGCATGATTTTTAAAAAGAAAACATGCTGATCATGGGAGGCTGTTATCACAGGGTTATTATCAACATAATAAAGCTTGTTAAATTATCTTGACATGACTACAGACATGATTTCATGGAACCAGCGGGATTGAGGTAGGTACCTCAATTCGACCTTAGGTACCTACCTTAGGTAAGGTACCTGTACGGAGTACCTTACTTACCTTACCTTACCTAAGGTTACCTTAGTAGTACCTTATGTAAGGGGACTATATTACAACGTACCTCCCGTATATTATTACCAATACCTTACCTTAACATACCTAAGTACGCTTTTCTTACGACTAGTAAACCCTCGATATCTCCTCACTTTCCAAAATGGGTCTACAGCTGCTAAAAATCAGTAAGAGACAAGCCGCAAAGTATTTTTAAAAAGGAGCAATGACAACCCATATGACCCCACATGGCCTTTTTCCAAATTTGCCTCTTTGGTTGAGAGATGTACGCGATGGATGTCATCGAAGAGGCATCACCGTCATCCGAAGGGTCGAGTAGTAGTGCCAGTGACACAACAATAATCACGAGAAATCTACCTGCATCTGGACAGCAAAGCTTTCCCAACAGTTGTCTACCTGATCTGTTTCCTCGTACGCGAAGACGAGTCAGTGCTGCTGCTTTCACAAGATCATATGTCTCCCATCAATTCCTACCTTTGCCCGACAAACTCCGTAGAGAGTTGCTGAGCGCTGAGTTTGGGTGGGACCAGGACATCGAAGCCCTCATTAAAGACGAACTGGACCACCTTTACCATATGTCTCCATGTGCAGTGTTTCTTTCAAAATGGCTTCACCTCAAGCAGAGCGTGGATAACATAGAGATGGTCCGAAAACCTTACTCGACAAGTCATCTAGATTGGATGACGTTTGCTCTCGACTTACTCAACCAGGGGGCGTCTCGGAACGAGGTCGCAGACCGACTCGTGCAGCGACTCGTGCAGCGACTGATTCACAATCATGAGTTGCATGCGGCTGTAACAATACTTCTTGGACTCGGCGATCACGAAGGTGCCTTGAAGATCTATGCTTCTCGGGGATGCAATATGGAAGCTTTACTCCTGACCTGTCTTTTTTTCCCTGATCATTGGCATTGGCAACGGACTCTGGTGGGCAGATGGGACGCAGGAAAGCTGGAAACCCCCGGGCTTTGCACCTGGTCGAGACTAGAGACAGACGGCGACAACCTGCGACCCAGGGAGTCCACCAGCACCCCTTGTCATCTGGCGCAACCTCAACAACGGAGCGAACCGTTAGGGCAACGCCACGGTCCGGACGACAGCTACCCTGATTCCACCATTGGTGATCTCAGCAATTTTGAACGCCACGTCCATCGTCCCAGTGACGTATCTCACTCTGCAGCCCACTGCTCCGAGCAGCAATCAGGTCACCAACCTCTTCCACCAAGTCTTCTCACCCACGTTGCATTCCAGCCCAACGGTCCACCGAGTAGGCTTTCGGATTTCGAGAGACCGCCAGGGTCGCTTGCTGATAGATTCAGCGCTCCGCCGCCGACCAAGACTCCCGACCCATCCGGCATTGTTGAGGGAGGACCGGTTGTCAAGCCCCGAATGCGTCGCCGCATCGTCGACTTCATTAGCACTGTACGGAATGTATAATATATATATATATATTATCAATATCAGCACTGTACGGAATGCCCCTATTTCAACCGTTAGAACGCTACCTCCGTATGAGAGCTTGTTCGGTCCTCAGATCTGGACCAGACGGGTGTGGATTGGCATTAAAGTTACAGGTCTTATGATTGTATCTTGCACGCTTCTCATCAAGCTAGCTTGAGAGTCGGTCCCTTCAGCTTTTATCTTCAGATGTGATAAGACAGACTTTCTATCTTGTAGACTCATTGATATGGTTGCTCACAAGTGGCTGACGCAGTGCTGTTGTGGGACCAGCTCCAATGTGAGGGATCGATGGGTAGTACTGAGTAATATAAATTGTTGGAGACCTACATTTGTAAGGTACCTTATTACAATACCTTACCTAAGGTACCGTCGCACCTTAGTCATTATTAGGGTAAAAGAACAATCATATACCTTGCAATTTTTACCATCTCATTATCTCACCGAAGTATAGGAGGAAATGAATACCTTCCGTTCCTCTCGTTTGAAACGGCACACCACAACGGTGTTATTTTGTTTTTGTTTCGTCGGAAGAATTGCGATGGAATTGCGCTGTCGTCAGCTACTACTAGGGCTTGATCCCGTAATATCAATGTTATAAGTTGTCATCCCCATCCACCTCGTTGTCCCTGATCACATCGTCTTCCAGGGAACCAGTGCACGACAGCGAGGGCGACAGGCCAGTGAGGGCAACGGCGAGGTAGAAATGCCTAGAAAACAGCGTCAGCAGCCCGGAGAAAGTGGTGTGCTGTACATTTATTAGAAGTCGCAGGGTATATTATTCTTTTACCCTTCTTATTATGACCTGTCATACTCTGATATCGTTGATGTGTACAGATTCTCTTTTGGACCGTTTTGCACTATTAGTCTCCTGAAACTTTGCGGACTGATCACTCTTGGATGGCTAAGAGTACCTAATAATGTCTGGCTTTTTGGCTAAAATTGGAGATACAGGTACAGATAATCCAACCTGATCAAAGGCCAAGCCTTAGGAGAAAGGATTTATGACAACCTGAAGGCGCACTTCGGGGACCTCATCACAAAAAGTGGGCAGAGCGACCAGAAGAGTAGAAAACAGTGACGATAACGATGTCACTCCCCACAAGTGAGCAAGCTCTAGACCACTTCATAATGAGTTCTGTCTCAGAAGACATGATTATCTATCTTGCTAATGCGGCTTCCTCTATCATTTCTTGCAACCAGCTAGCGTCCGGTTTTAAGATAGAGATACTTGCAGCACCGCCTGTTTCCTCTTCACAAAATTTACCACCATTGAAGACATTCATACGATCCCTCATCAACCGCTCACATGTCGAAGTACCTACCCTCATGACCTCGCTGGTCTATCTCTCCCGTATGCGAGAACGCATCCAAGTGAGAAAGCGAACGCCGTGCGCGGTTCACCGCATCTTCCTCGCCTCTCTCAATCTCACTGCAAAAGTACTCAACGACAGTTCCCCGAAAAATAAAGATTGGGCATGCTACAGCTGTGTAAAGGGATATGAAGGGTTCGGTTTTTCTGTCAAAGATGTCAATCGCATGGAATTTCAATTGCTGTCTCTTCTAAGCTGGGACCTGCAAGTAACTATGGACGACCTCTTCACCCACCTAGAACCCTTTCTCGCGCCCATTTGCTCGCTATGGAGCAGAATGAAGGACACAAGCGACTTGTCCAGATCCTGTTGCTCCATATCCGCAAACACATGCACGCCGCGCAACGTGCCGACCACCAACGCAACGTCCAGGCCTCAACAGCACTCATACATCTATGGCCCGTCTTCAAGCAGCATCACTGGCTCTATGGCCAGGTGTGATGCGTCGCACATGGCCTTTTCCTCAGAAACCCTTGACTCATCGACATACCTGCCTGCCACCGGAAGCAAAGACTACCACACACCCTTTCTACCCGTCACATCTGGGACCCGAGACGTGTATACTATACCACTGGAGATACCACGTCAGTTGAACACAAGCAACCTTTCGGCAAGGCGATGTCACTTAGGATCAACCGGGCGGGACTACCACTTGCTACGGTAGTATATACTTGTTGAGACCATCGAAGGTAGCTGCGTCGTTTTCAGAAAGGAATAGGAAAGGGGAAAGAATGTTGTGGGCTACAGACTCCACCAGTTGTATTCTCAATATAACTTTTGAAGGCAATTTCTCAGTCTTCTAGGCAGTCCGAAAAGGTCTCGGAAAGGACTGGTCCTTTTTGCCGATCACTGATAGCCCCCAAGACTCGGACGACTGCACCACCTTCCATAGACAAGCTCCAATCAATACGCGGATTTTCAAGCCATTGCAGGTCAGCGGCATTCAATGGGTGTTTTATCTCCCGCGTAGTTGGGGTGGGTATCGATTTCAATGGAAATCCCAATTAGCTCATAAGTAGGCCTCAAGAAGCCCCTGACAGAGGTAAATATGTTCACCAATCAGCGAAGCCAAGTAGATTACCAACAGGGTGCACGACCTTCACCGGGTTCTCTTTGTGTTTCCATACAGCCCAGCGGAAAGTCTGAAGAGAAGCCAATCATTGTAAAGAGACAAGACAACCATCTCAACGTATATATGAGCAGTAGTGACTGGTTCCGCCACCTTCTCTCCATTTGTTTGCGCTTCTTCGGATGACGGGTGAAGCAATTTTTGAACGAGGGACCTCCATGAATTGGGTTGGAATGCGGCCTGCTGTACAAAAAAGGTATGGTGTGCAGTAGGGCGCTCCGAGGTTCTCCTGATATAGTGATTCAGTGTACAGCGGCGTCACCCCTGAGGCGGTCCTCCACAACAACACCCCATGGCTAGCTCTACCTCGTCCGTCGCCAGAACTCTGACTCGGCGACCTCCTCACTCTTCCCAAATGCGTGTTCTGAGGACCTCCTACCCCGTCCCCCACCCTTCTGGGCTGGGTTGAAACCTTGAGGGGTGCCCCTTGTCGCCTGTCTTGAGTATACCCGCCAACCTCCTGTGCTCCCCGTGCGTACTAAGAACTGTCTTAATCGCTGTCGTTACTTTCATCCATCCGAAGAGATGACGATGGTTTTCCTTCCAGTGACTTTGTGCTTCTCACTCAATTGTATCATCCTGTGTACCGCCGACACTGTGGTTACGGACTCGTCAAACCTTGCTGACCTTTACTCTTCTTATTGTGGAGCGCACTGGACTGGATATACTGGGGGTTTCCCAGGTGCTTCACCGCCGTTTGCAAACATCTGGTTGGACCACTTCTCCCGCTGATGTTGCTGAGTGCTTGGGCTGTGACTTTGTAGTGTTTCTCGACGCTTCTTCTCTGGGCTGAGCCGGATTGAAAAGTCTGTTTACAGGAGACCTTCTTTCATGACTTCTGGGTTCCGAGCTTTAGCAAGCTCGTCTTGCACAGCAATCAGTCTTTGCTCTGCAGGTTCTGC
>JAABVA010000676.1_pt1 | contig 41102 bp, 38 predicted proteins | sample 5560331 | NCBI WGS metagenome assembly JAABVA01 (sample SAMN12812661, study PRJNA571458) | rock metagenome | isolation source: Antarctica rocks | place: Antarctica: Victoria Land, Mt New Zealand sud | collected 2016-01-07 | reverse complement strand
GCGGTATCCATAACTCCCTGTCCCGACGACGACCCGGACAAGACCAGGACACGAGCCTTGAAAACGTACATCCTTATATGAGGCAACGACTCACCCAAAAGCACTTTTACTTATGAGGCAACACGTGCTGGGCTTGGCCCTATATACTTCTCCTCATGGGGCTCGATGTACGATACGCCCGTCGACCACCGTCAGCGCGACATCCGCATCGCGGATCTCGGCCGGCGAGAGGCGGAAGAAGTCCTGCCGGAAGACGGTGACGTCGGCCAGCATTCCCGCGCGCACCACCCCTTTCACCTCGTCCTGCGCCTCCGCGTAGGCGGCCCCGCGGGTGTAGGCGTCGAGGGCCTGCGCCAGCGTGGCGCACTGCTGCGGCTGCCAGCCCCCGGCCGGCTCTCCTCCCCTGCTGACGCGAGCCAGGGCGGCGTGCAGGCCCGGGCGCACGTCCGGCGTCACGACCGGCCAATCGCTCCCGAAGGCCAGGCGGGCGCCCGACTCGAGCAGGCTCCGCCAGGCGAACGCGTAGGGCTCACGGTCGCGGCCGGCCAGGGTCGTCCAGGGCGTGAAGCGCGGGTCGCCGCCGGGGGCGGCGTGCAGGGGCTGCATCGAGGCCGTCACGCCGAGACCGGCGAAGCGGGGGAGGTCCGCGGGGTGGATCAGCTCGATGTGCTCGATGCGGTGGCGCCGGCCCCTCCGGCCCCCGTTGGCCTGCTGCGCCGCCTCGTAGGCGTCGAGCGCCGTCCGCACACCCCGATCCCCGATCGCGTGCGTCGCCACGTCCAACCCCAGGGCGTCGGCGGCGACCACGACCGCGCGATAGGTCGCGAGGTCCATATCGGGGACGCCGCCATCGCCCGAGCCGTCGGCGTAGGGCTCCAGCATGAGCGCCGTCTTGCTCTCCACGACCCCGTCGATGAACAGTTTGATCCCCCGCGTGCGGTTCCACGGACTCGTGTAGCGCCGGGGCAAGCCGGCGAACCGCTGCACGAGGTCGAGGGGCGGCTCGTCCTCCGGGCGGTCGTACACGCTCATATAGTGGTAGGCGCGGACGGTGAGGTGGCCGCGCTCGCGCAGGCGCTCGTACTGCTCGAGGCGCTCGGGGTCGCCGTCCATGTTCTGGACCGAGGTGACGCCGAGGCGGTTGAGGTGGCGCATGGCCTCGCGGAGCATGCCCTCGCGCTGATCGGGCGCCGGCTTGGGGATCAGGCGCGCCACGCGCCCCTGGGCCAACCCCTCCTTGAGCATGCCCGTGGCCAGGCCGTTGGCCTCGTCGACCACGACCTCGCCGGGGGGCGGGATGTCGGCGCCACGGTCGATGCTGGCCCGGCGGAGCGCCTCGGTATTGGCCCAGGAGGTGTGCCAGTCGAATGCGAGCAGGTAGACCGGGCGGTCGGCCACGGCCTCGTCGATGGCGAGGCGGGGCGCCTGGTCGCCCCGGGTGAGCGGCTCATAGGCCAGCCCGTAGCCCTCGATCCAGGGGCGCTCGGGGTGCGCGGCCGCATAGGCGCGCAGGCGCGCCTGCAACTCGTGCAGCGTCCCCACGCCGTCCAGGTCAAGGATATGCAGGCCGTAGGCCCCCAGCGTCACGTGGGCGTGGCTGTCGTTGAGCCCCGGCACGACCAGGCCGCCGGGGACACGGACCTCTTCCACGCCCCTGCCGGCGTGCGCGCGCGCGCCGGCCTCCGTCCCCACGTACGAGATATGGCTACCCCGCGTCGCCAGCGCCTCGGCCCACGGGCGCGCGGGGTCCGCGGTGTAGACGCGCGCCCCCGTGATCAGCAGGCCGTCGTCGCGTCCCAGATCAGAACCGTCCATCGTCACTCCCTCTCTCACCCATAACCTGGTACATGCCCGTACAGATAGCTCAACGGCCGGGCGTGGCCTGCGATTGGCATCGTAGGGCAGGGGACAGACATCGAATCGAGCATGATATTGTGCAGGCCCAGGGCATTGAAGGCGTAATCCGGCACAAGAAGGGTGGCCTCGGTGCCGTAGCCTCGTCCCCAGCACGCGGCCTCACCGATGCGGATGCCGAAGAGGGCCGTGCGCCGGGCATGGTTGATCTCCGTCAGCTCGACGATGCCGATGGGGCGCAGCGTGGCACGCTCATAGATGGCGAAGAGCACCCAATCCCCACGGGTGTTTGTGCTGTACAGTTCGTATTCCGCCGCGGTGGCCTCGGGCGTCCGCGGCCGCGCGGGGTCGCCGGACCAGATAGAGAGCGCGAGATCGTTGTCCCACTGTACCCAGAGCGGGAGGATACCCCGGTGCGGTGGCCCCAGGAGCACCGTATCGCCGGAGAGCGTGATGATAGGTTGTTCCCGATGGTCCTGTTCCGTTCCTTGACGGTGTCCCGTATCCATGCGTCAGCCGTCTCCCCTCGCCTCGTCGCGTACCAACACCACGCGCTGCGCCGTGATCGCGCCGTGGCATTGATCTCTTTACGCACTCCCACGCCCTAGCCCTCAATGCACAGGTTTAGCTTAACACCGCCTGTAATCCAAGGGGCCACAGCGGTAATCCTTGCGCCTGCGTAAGCACTGGGCTCGGGCGGCACGATCCCCGCCCCGAGAGGACCTCAGTGACCCGTCATCGCTCTCCTGCCACCTGCGTCGCGATCCACCACGTATTCCCTGCGGGGTCCTGCACGCCACCGCGCCGGTCGGGATCTTTTTTTGGGTCGGTTCCTGCACGGAGATTCCACCGGCAGTAAGGGCGCGGTGGTAGGTCGCATCGACGTCGGGGACGTAGACATGGAGCCCCATCGGCACGGCCGGAAAGGCGCCTCCACTGTCGGCGATCATGACGACCGAATCGTCGATCCGCACTTCCGCGTGCATGATGGAGCCATCCGGCTTATCGAACCGGCGCGCCTCCTTGGCGTCGAAGGTCTGCCGCAAGAAATCGATCACCTGTTGCGCGTTGTTCGCCACCAGGTACGCCGACACGCTTGGATAGGCTGTGGGCTTGTAGTCTCGGTTCATCGGTGTATCCTCCCAAGGTGACGGCGCCCCGCCATGACCACTCGTCGTCCTCTAATCAGCTAGACTATAGAACAGATATTCTATTTCGTCAAGTGGCGCGCGGAATGTGAGGCGTCTCGTGTAAGCCTTGGGCTCGGGCTGCATGATCCCCGCCCTGCTGCGTAACGCGCGCCCTGTAGGTATTACGTCGTCGGCCGCGGCGTTACAGCGCCTGCCAGGTGAGGCCTCCATCGGCGCTGCGGTACAGGCCCCCCTGGGCTCCGGCATAGGCCGTCGCCCGGTCGGTGGCCGCGTACAAGGTCCAGATGCGCCCGGCGCCGCCTAGCCCAACGCCAGTTGGCGTCCATGTCGAGCCACCATCTGTCGAGCGGTAGACGCTCGAGCTGTCAGTGAGCAGCAACGCACGCGTCCGGGGCAGGGCGATCATGCTCGCCACGAAGCCCCCGAGGATACTTCCTCCCGAACGCGGGTACCAGACACGCGCCCAGTGTGCGCCACCGTCGAGCGACCGATACACCTGCGGGCGAAAGAAGGAGAGCCCATAGCCAGCCAGGACTCCTGTTGCGGTCCAGGGGATAGCGGCCAGGCTCGCGATGTCGTTCAGCGCGAAGGGCTCCTGGCCCACGGCTCGCCATGTCCGTCCGTCATCGCGCGAGCGATAGTACACGCCCATGCCCGTCCCTCCGGTCGGCGCTTGCAGCGCCAGCAGGCGCCCCCCATTCAGCGCGACAACTCCGCGCGCCGTCAGTGCGCCGGCGGCCGGTCCAACACTATGCCACGAACGGCCACCGTCGACGCTGCGCGCGAGGCCGTAGGGGCGCCGGGGAGTGGTCACGTTCTGATCCTGTGGGCAAATATAGGAGAGGACGAGGGTCCCGCGCGCGGACACCGCGACCGCGACGGGCACGATCGGCGTGCGCGGGAGACCCGTCGTCCCGTCGCGCCACGTCCGGCCGTCGTCGTCGCTGCGATAAAGCTTGACCCCCCCGCTAGCGGTCGTGACTTTGAAGCTGGCGCCGGCGATGACGGTGTGTGGGAAGCCGGGTGACGCCACGAGCGTGCCGATCTCCACCCCCCGCGGATACGCATGGATGCGGACCCAGCAGGAGCGCGCGTCGGCCCGCCGATAGAGTTGCCCCTCCAGCGTGCCGACCAGTAGCGAGGGGCCTGCGCCTTGGGCAAGGGCTGTCACCGTGACGGAGCGCAAGGCGCCGCAGTCCGCCGTGTAGGACGGCGCCACCCGATTGATAGGGAGCATGAGCGAGACGAGCTGGGCCAGGGTGACCAGACGGGCGAACATGGATGCGGCCTCCCTTCTTACGCGACTATTGTTCGACGCCGAGCGCCGCTTCACCGCTATCCGACTCTCGCGTCACAGCACGGTCGGCCCGGGGAGAATCAGGATAGCGGCGCCTACGCCCCATTCTACATGTCGCGCCCCTCGCGAAGCCGTCGAGTTATCATGCGCGTTTTGCGCCCAATCGTAATTCTTGGGCTCCTGTTGGCTCTGGATCGTTACCCTCGCCCCGAAGGAGTGCATGCTGGTGAGTTGCGGGAGAGTGTCCTAACAGCGTCCCATGGGACCAATCGGGCGGCTCCTCGTCACGTCGACCAATGTCACTCAGGAAAGGGACCTGTGGCCTCTCTCTTGGAACACGAACTCCACCATGCGATGCTCGCTGATGAAACCCGCTTTCTCGATGGCGCGCTTCGATGCGGCATTGTCGGCGGCACAGGAGCAGATCGGCTGCCAGCCCGCGTCGTAGCATCGCTCCTTCAAGTGGACGAGCATGGCGGCGCCCACGCCCCTCCCGCGATACGCGTGAGCTACCACCATGCCCAGGTCGGCATGGGGCGGTTGTGTCCGACTGGGGATGCATTCCCCCGTCGCGAGAACGCCCTGCTGATCATACAGGCCGACCAATTCCCCGCGCTCAAGGCGTGCGCGTAGGAACACCTCGATCCAGTCCCCCGGCCCGTCCGTATTCGCACGATAGAAGTGCGCGACGGCGTCGAACTCGCCCTCCTCGGCCTCCCTGAAGATGCGGCCGCTGACACCGGACGGCACTGCGACGCGCGCGTTATCGTGGAAGAGATAGCTATGGAGTGCGCTGCTCGTCTGGAGATCGAGGCAGAAGGAGAAATACGCGGGTTCGATGGTGCCCGCGATGGCCCGCCGGATGCCATGAGCCGCGACGAACCACCGGAAGATCTCCTGCGCCCGCGCCCGATACTCTCCCGTGAGGTGGAAGCGCAGCAAGTCATTGTCGCGGCCGATACAGGCATAGCCCGCGTGCCGCCCGCGGTCGCGTATGTCCCAGCACACCGCACGGGCGATGGCTGCGCTCTCCCACATCCCATCCATGGGAGCGACAAGGGTACGCAGGTAGTCACCCCTCAGCCGCTGTAGCACATCAGGACGCTCAAGCCGGATACAGGTCATCATCGGAAGAATGTAACGTCTTTCTGTCCTATTGCCCCCACCATCATAACTAGGAGCGCAGGCGTCACAACACGCAAAACTCGTTGCCTTCCGGGTCGGCGAGGACGACCCAGCTTTGCTCGCCCTGCCCGATGTCCACCCGCCGCGCCCCCAGCGCCAGCAACCGCTCCACTTCCTCGTCTTGTCCCCGGTCAATGGGGCTCACGTCGATATGGAGCCGATTCTTGACCGTCTTGGGCTCAGGGACACGAATAAAGATCACTGTGGGCGCGGTCACCCCTGCCCGCACACTCTCCACCGTGGGATGCCAACCAGCGATCTCGACCGAATCATCCTGCATGTCGATGACCGCATAGCCGAGCACGGCGCACCAAAAGGCCGCGAGCTCGTGCGGTTGGTGGCAATCGACCGCAAGTTCAGTGAACCGGCTTGTCATAGGCCCTCCTGCGTCTTTCTAGATGTTGTCGTGTACGCCCGTGATCCACCTCCAGCATAGGCGAATCGCTGTGAACGTTGCCCCCACATGTAATCCCCCGGCTCGACTGCCCGGCAGCGCTACCTTCACCCCGAGGGGTTGCGCGACGGTCATGACGAGCGGAACGGGTGGTGAGCCGCGGCGGCCGCTACGCGGTGTGGCCAACGGCAGGCAGCAACTGCGCCGTTTCGGCCACGAGCTGGTCCAGCCCCTCGATCGCCCGCGTGAGCGCCTCCGCTACCGGCTCCAGATCTCCGAAGGCCGTGCCGACGCGCTCCGCCAAACGCCGCGGCGCCAGCGGGAACGCGCTGGCGAGCGCCACCGCACCCTTCTCATTCATCCAATAGCATTCGTTCAGCGCGAAGAGCGCCTGCAGCAGGCAGGACACGCCGCGGAAGCAGCACCCCGCGACGTAGGAGACATCCTCGCGGGCGATCGCTTTGCCAGCCACCTTCAAGGAGAACTCGGCCTCCCAGAAGAACTGCCGGATGAGCGCCGCCTTCAGCGCGGCGGGGTACGGCGTCACCTGCTCCTTCAGGTGTGCAAGGGCGCCCGTCGGGTCCCACAGCACGCGGCACAGGGCAATCTCGGCCAGGTAGATAGCCGTGAGGAACCCATGGGGATGGCCGGGCTGATACGCGATCTGCGGATGTCCCGCCACGCACTCCCGTACGACGGTCGTGACGGTGCGGAGATCGCGATAGAGCAGGTCCACGGGGTGGGCCTGCACGGTGAGCCAACCCCCACCATTGATCCACGGCCCCCAGCCGCCGATCGGCGTGACCACGTTCGGGCGATGGGCGTCGTCCGCCGCTGTCGCGATAGCCCCAAGTCCCGCGAGATCGAGGGGCTGGTCCGGCCGATAGTAGATGGCGAGGTCGACATCGGACTGTGGGGTATGCGTCCCCCGCGCGCGTGATCCCCCCAAGACTAGGGCGACGACGCCGGGCACATGCTGGAGGTCACGGACAAGCGCGGCAATAATGGTCTCTACGTCCACCATCTCCCTCCTGCCTATACTTTAGCGCGCACGTCATGTCCGAACGGTGGCCACGGAATAAACATCCCAGCCAGTGCGTGGGCTGTGTGATTGCGTCCAGCAGTGCACGCTTTGCGCTCGCAGCTCTCATCAGCGGCCCAAGGCGATTATCGCCCTGCAGTGTTACCCTGCAACCCCGCGGATACGCGCTGGCGTGATGGGAGCGCCGGCGGTCATGCTTTTGGTGGGAAGACGCAGAACTCGTTGCCCTCGGGGTCGACCATGACGAACCAGCGCACGTCCCCGCCGTCGCCATCGGCGTCACCCGCGCCGGGCCGGCGGAGGACCGTCGCGCCGAGGCCGACGAGGGCATCGACCGCGGCGAGGCTTTCAAGGCTCACGTCGAGGTGCATGCGGTTCTTGACCACCTTCGACTCGGGGACGCGGTTGAACCACACCGTTGGCCCCTCGCCGGGCGGGTCGATGACCACGGACGGGTCGTCCTCGACCGTGTGGCCGAGGGCGGCCAGTCGATCGACCTCGGCCCGGTCGTACGGGCGGATCGTGTAGCCGAGGGCCGCGGCCCAGAAGCGCGCCAGCGCCGCCGGGCGGGCGCAATCGAAGACGATGGAGTGGAGCTGGGACAGTGCCATGTGACCCTCCGTGGCACGATAGGGAGTGGCTTTGATCAGGGGTGCGCCCGCAGGGCCGCGACGATGGCGCGCAGGCGGGCGTCGGTCAGGCGGCACCTCCGGCGTCCGAACGTTTCCATGCCCGATGTCGCTGCGGGGTCGTACCCTGGTTGCATTCTACAGCATGATCCTTGCGCCCACGTCTTGCGCCGACAGAGTATCCATTACGCCCGTTCCGCTGGTTCGCTGATGGGTGTCCACCCGAGCGCGAACACGATCTGCTCGGTATCCAAGTCGGGGCGCCGCCGCAGCCCGGCCCGCTCGGCGGTCCGCTGCGAGGCAATGTTGTGGGGCCGCGTGCGGGCGATCACCGGCAGGTGGGGCAGATAGGCCTGCGCGAGCCCCACGGCCGTCTGTGTCAATTCGGTGGCGTACCCCTGGCGCCAGACGCCAGACGTGAGCCGGTAGTATAGGTTCAGCACGTCCCGATCGCGCAAGGTCTGGCGCTCCACCCCGCCGAAGCCGATGATGCCCTCCGTCCCCACGCGCGCAACCGCCCAGTAGCCGTAGCCGTCGATCTCCCAGCGCCGCAACCAATCGCGCAGCGTCCCCTCGCTGGTCTCAGGGTTCGGGTCAGGGCCGGCGGGGTTGTGCTGATTGGTCAGCGGATCGCCGTGGACCGCGAACATAGCGGGGCTGTCGCCGGGATGGGGGCGGCGTAAGGCGAGCCGGGCGGTGCGCACGTCGGCGAATACGGTCGCCAAATCGGCCGGCGTAAGCCCCGTAGCGTCGGCCTTGGCCTCAGACGGATGGTCCCCTTGCATGTCGTTCTTCGTCATGCAAACCGTCCTCCTTTCGTGCCGCTACGCAATGTGAGCACACAACTGGCGCGAGAACCGCATCCATCACTTGTAATCCTTGGGCTCTAGGTTCGGCGATCACGTCGCCGCGACACTATGGGCCGTCACCTTCGCCATTGTGCTCACACCCCCACGTCGCGCCGGTCGAAGGCGATCGCCCCGACCGCGACCAACGCCGCCGTCACGGCGAGCAGCACACATACGTCGCCGACCTGCACGCCGTGCCACAACGGCTCCCCGCCGGCGTAGTAGTAGAACGGCGAGAGCTTCTGGAGCCACGCGAGCGCGCCGGCCTGTGGGGCGAGAGTGTTGGCCACGTAGGTCAGCACGGCGACTGCTCCGGTCGCCGCGTACACCGGCCCGCGCCGCCCCAGGGCGGCGGCGAGCGCCAGCGCGAGCGCGCCGAAGAGGACGCCGAGCACGACCAGATGCAGCGCCGTCGCCGCGAGGTTGCCGGCGGCGACGGTCAGCCCCGCCGGGCCTGCGACAGCGAGCAGCGCGAGCAGCACGACGACGCCGACGGCCAGGGTGGCCACGGCGAGCGCCGCAAACCGCTGCAGCGCCACCTGGACGCGGCCGACCGGCTGCGCGAGCAGCAGGTCGAGCGTTCCGGCCTCCTCGTCGCCGGCGATGGCGCGCGTCCCCGTCGCCGCGGCGAACAGGATGACCAGCAAAGGCACGAGGAGGCCGAAGACGCTGGACTGCACGTAGCCCACCGGGCTGGTCAGCTCGGTGACGCCGAGCGCCCGCTTGAGTGCGGGCGACAAGCCCTGGTAGGACGCGGCGATCCCGGATTGGCGCATCGACGGGTAGAATGCGGCGTACAGCGCGGCGACCGCGGCGATGCCGAGCGCCCAAACCAGCAGGGACCGGCGTTGGTCCCACAGAGTTTTGCCGAAGATATTATGCAGCACGACCGCCCCCTTCCGTGTGATAGTACGCGAAGAAGACCTCCTCGAGGTCGGGCTCCTCGGCGAGCAGGCTCAGCACGGTGAACCGGCCGGCCTCCTTGACCAGCGCGTCGGCGCGGCCGTCGAGCCGGCAGCGCAGGACCGTGCCGTCGACTCGCACGTCGCGCACGCTTGGCAGGTCGGCGAAGGCCGCGGCCGGCGCCGGCGCGTCGAAGTGGATCTCGACCCGGCGCACCGCCTCGACCCCTTCGACGGCGACCAGCCGCCCGTCGCGCACGATGCCGACGCGGTCGGCGGCCTGCTGCACCTCGCTCAAGACGTGCGAGGACATGAACACGGTCTGCCCGGCCGCGCGCGCCTCGCGCACCAAGGCGAGGAACTCGTGCTGGACCAGGGGGTCCAGGCCGCTGGTGGGCTCGTCGAGGATGAGCAGCGCGGGCGCGTGCATGAAGGCCTGGACCAGCCCGACCTTCTGCTGATTGCCCCTGGACAGGCTGCGGATGCGCGCGCCCAGGTCGAGGTCCAGCCGCGCGGCGAGGTCCTCGATCCGCGCGCGCGGCACGCCGCCGCGCAGGTTGCCCAGGTAGGTGAGCAACTCGCGCGCCGGCTGCCGGCCGTCCACCACGAAGTCGCCGGGCAGGTAACCGATGCGGCGGCGCAGCGCAACGCCGTCGGCGCGCGGGTCGCAGCCGAGGACTCGGACGTGGCCGGCGGTCGGGCGGATCAGGTCGAGCAGCAGCCGGATCGTGGTCGTCTTGCCGGCGCCGTTGGGGCCGAGGTACCCGAACACCTCGCCCGGACGCACGGTCAAGTCGAGCCCATCGAGGCCGCGACGCTGGCCGTAGCGCTTGGTGAGGCCCTCGGTGAGGATCGCGGTGCGGCCGGCGCGCCCGCCAGGAGGCGCAGCCCCCGCTCCGTCAAGCCTTTGAAGGCGCCATAGAGGCCGGACTGGCTCCGGGCCAGATCGACCCAGGCACCGGGCCGGACGCGGTAATAGTCGCGCCGCTCGCCCGGCCGGGAGAAACGCTCGACCAGGCCGCCGGTGACCAGGACCTGCAGCGCGCTACTGATCGACCCTTTGCTGGCCCGGAGCACCGCGACGAGCTGGTTGAAGGTCTGCGCGGGCGGGTCGCAGATGAGCAGCCAGCCGATCACGCGCCCGGCCATGCGACAGATGTTACCATGAGCGCGTCGCCTCCGACGAGCGCCGCATCAGCGCGCCGCCACGGGGACCTTGATCACGCCGACGGAACCAATGTGGGTGACGGAAAACGTTGTCGTCAGCCGGCTCTCGGTGGTCCCATAGCGCCCGCGGTAGGCCCCGGCGACATGGAGGGGGGCGCGCGTGGCGCGGTCAACATCGACCGTGTTGGTGAAGTAGGCGTCGCCCGGCCTTCCTGTCCCCGGCAGGCCCGCCGCTCCCGGGGTCGCCGGGATAGTCACGCTCCAGCGCACAGTGTAGCGATCGGCCGGCCGGCCGGCGACACGGACCGGGCCGACGTAGTGGGCATCGCGGCCGGTGCGCCCGAGCCCCGCCCAGTACCCCACCGTCGCGGCCAGGACCGGGGCCGCCGCTTGCGTCCCCAGCGCGCCGTAGTCCGTGAGATGGCCGGCCACGTCGACGTACAGATGGCCGCCGACGTAGTAGAGGTCACTCGCGGGGACGCTCGTGGCCGGGGCGCTTGTGGCTCCCGGGACGCCCGCGACCGCGACCCTGATGGTCTCGCGCAGGTGATAGTCGGCACCATGCGCGTCCTCGCTCCACCGCAGCGACTCGGAGACCCCTGCCGCCGCATAGTCCAGCGTCGAGTCGACGTGGTAGGAGCGCAGGTGGCTGAGGTTGAGCCAGAGGGAGCCGTCGAGCGGGGGCGGCGTGCTGTGTCGAGCGGGGCGCAGCGCGGCGCCACGCGCCCGATCGGCCGTGCCGCCGAGGACAATGACAGCGAGCGCGGCGAGGACCCTGGGTATCTGTCTGCGGCGCATCACGATCTCCTTAATCGCCTATTAGACGGGACTACGCGCGGCGATGGCGACGAGCGCGGCCACTTGCCCCAGTATAGCGCACCTCTTGTCGCCGCTTGTCGCCGCTTGTCGCCGCGTGCGAGACGGCGCGTCGGGGCCCGCGCACCGGGGACAGAGGATGGGGTCCGCGCACGCGACAGCGGTAGGCGCGCCTGCGACTCACGCTGTCACAGCGCACCAAGCATACACCGCGCGTTGTGGGTGAGCGCAGCGATAATAGCCGGCGCCGGCGCCGCAACCGTGGGCCGGCAAGATGCCGGCGGTCCCAGGGAAGGAAGTCGCGAATCTCTTGCAAACCGTAACCATCACAGGCGTGCGCCTGGGCGGCGCGGCGCGCTGGTCGCCACAATCCACCGTACGAACGGCTGACCGTATGCGACAGACCCGCGTCCAGTCACGGCGCCTGGTTGTTGGACGGCTCCGGGACTTCAAGGGTGTATAACCAGACCCCCTGATCGACGTCCGGCTCCGCCACCGCGGCGCGCAGCCTGCGCGTGCAGAGCTGGAGCAACGCGCGCACGGATGGCGCGATCACCCGCCGCAGATCCTCGTCTGAGCCGATCACGATCACATGGCCGACCGTCCCGCCGGGCGCGGGCGCGCGGTCCACCGCCAGCGCGTTGCCCCCGCCATCGGTCGCGAACGGGAGCCAGTCGGGGCAGGTGTAGAGCTTCTGTACCGGGTCATCCCCGCGCACCTCGACCATCTCGTCGAAGTCGGTGGCCAGATCGTCGGCGCTGTACTCCCCGCGGATGTCCGCCCACGTGCGGTAGCCGGACACAAGCTGCGGCAGGGGGTCGAACGACCAGCCTGCCCCAAACAGCGCCCCAACCCAGCGGCCACGGCCGCGCGCGCCCACCCGCCCCGTCGTCAGTTCCAGCCAGTCCACCTGGCCGTCGGAGAGCAAGTAGAGGTCGGCGAGATCGTCGGGCAGACGGCGCCCGATCGCTTGTTCGGCCGCGGCGATCTGGTCCGGCGTGGCGGGGGGGCGGACCAGCTCATCGACGGCGTACCCGGCCTCGCGTGCGGCGGCCAGCAGGTCGCGCCAGGCCGCCCGCAGCTCCGCGCTCGGCGTCCGATCGCGTGACCACTCGGATGCGATGCTCATGTCCCTCTCCTGTCTGGCGCTACTCTCCGGGCGCGTCGCCAACTGCGCCCGTCTGGATCGTCCTGCCTGTACCGCCATGCCCACCGGGCGCGCACATGGTCCGGGCGTCAAGACTCCGGGCGGCCGGATGGGGACGCCACCGGCGGACCGACGCGTGACACCTGCCCTGGAGGATTACGGCGCCGCGAACTGAGCCAGGGCGTCCATGATGGCGGCGGTGAAGGTGTCGCTGCCGCCGTGGCCGGCGTCGTCGATGACATGGAGCTGGCTGGCGCCCCACCGCTGGGACAGGCGCCAGGCGATCTCCAGCGGGCCGCTGACGTCGTAGCGGCCGTGGATGAGCACACCGGGGATGCCGTTCAGCCTCGACGCGTCGCGCAGCAGTTGGTCGTCCTCGAGGAAGGCGGCGTGCCGCCAGTAGTGCGTGACCAGGCGCGCGAACCGGAGCCGAAATTCCGGGTCGTCGTAGCGCGGGCTGGGGCGATGGCCGGGGGCGAGCGAGACGTGAGCGTCTTCCCAGGCGCACCACGCCCGCGCCGCGCGCTCCTGGACGGCGGGGTCGGGGTCGAACAGCAACGTGGCGTAGGCGTCGACCAGCGGCAGGCCCTGCAACGCATCGGGCACGGCCGCGGCGAAGCGGTCCCACTCGCGCGGGAAGATGCGCCCGACGTCGCGCGTGATCCACTCCACCTCGCGACGGGACGTGGTGGTCACCGCCCCCAGGACTACTGCCTCCACCCGCCGCGGATGCGCCTGCGCGTAGGCCTGACCCACCGTCGTGCCCCAGGACAGGCCCAGGATGGTCCAGCGCTCGACCCCGAGATGCGCCCGCATTGCCTCGATGTTGGCGATGAGGTGGGCGGTGGTGTTGACGCTCAGGTCGGCCTCGGGCTCGCTGGCCAGGGGCCGGCTACGCCCGGACCCGCGCTGGTCGAACAGCACGGCGCGGTAGGCGTGCGGATCGAAGAAGCGGCGCTGGCCGGGCGTGCAGCCCGACCCGGGTCCGCCGTGGAGGAAGAGCGCGGGCTTGCCGGCGGGGTTGCCGCAGCACTCCCAGTACACCCGCTGCCCGTCGCCCACGTCGATCAGGCCGCTAGCGTACGGCTCGATCGCCGGGAATTGGCCCCGCATCCATCACCCCTTCGCTTCCAACCAGATTCGGGACGACACGACAGCCGATACCGCGGCGCGGCGTGACCGGATCGCATCATATTGAAATGTAACACGTGGGCTCGTGCCGCACGATCCCCGCCCCGAAATCCCGAAATCTTCCGTCGAACGCTGTTACCAAGGACGGTAAAAACGGCCCCCGCTCGCAGCATGGGTCCACATTTGTGGTAGATGGGGACGCGCAAAACCATGCATCAGTATACAAGAGTCGGCATAGAAATGTAGTTGGCTACGAGCGCGTTGATCGGCTACTAATCACGCGGAATAGGCTACATACCTGATTTGTTAGTATTGCTATGAGAGAGGGGTGCGCCGATATCTCGCGCATTGTACACGCAGCTACCCTACGCCCTACGAGGTCTATCATGACCACGAGCGGTGTCCATGAGCGCGTTACCGTCCGCTACGTACCCGCTGGATGCGCCGAACGGCCCCCACAGGCGACCGACGCGACACCTCACGGCTCCTGGATGAGGCGGCCGAGCCACTCCGCGAGCAGGCCCCGCTCGGCAGGCGTGAACGCGGCCGCCGCCTCGGGGAGCACGGCTTCGAGGGCGATAGCGTAGCCGGCGGCCCGGGCCGGGCCTGCTCGCTCGCTCGCGCTATCAGAGGACGGCTCCGTGGTCACCGCCGCGAGGATCGCCTCACGCGTCAGCTCGGACACGGCGTGGTCGCGCTCCGCGACAGCGGCGGCGCTGAGCGTCAGGACGACGCCGACGCCGGCGGCGTGGATCAGGCGCGTCGCGCGGTCCACGTCAACGCGCAGCCGGCCGGCCTCGGCGACCCGCTGCACCAACTCACGTAACAGCGCGGCGGCTTCGATGGCTGCGGGAGGCGCGACCCCCGATCTGGGGTCACCGTACATGAGCGCATAGAGGGCCGGGTTGGCAAGGCCAAAGCCAATGTGCGCGTCCCACCCCGCGCGTAAGTCCGCCACGGGGTCCGTGGTGTTCTCCCGCGTGACCTTGGTCCGCACGTACCGCGCAAACCCGTCGGCTGCGACCGCGTCAAGCAGTCCTTGCATGTCGCCGAACTGGCGGTAGATCGTCGGGGGCTGCGCCCCCGCGGCGGCGCTGACCGCGCGCGTGGTCACCGCCGCCCGCCCGCCCACGTTCAGCAGCGTCGCGGCAGCCCGCAGGATCCGGTCGCGGGAGCTCGGCGACGCGGCGAGCCCGTCGTCGATCGTCTCCGGCCTGTCGTCGATGGTGTCCACAGCCATGGTCCTTAGCTCTCCCAGCGCGTCGGGGCGCCCCTAGCACGAGCCTCCCTATCAATGATAACATCACCCCGCTATCGTATCTTGCATTTCCAATGATATCGTGATACAGTTATCAATGTAAACAACCGTGGTGGCGGGGCGCCCGCGGACGTGCGACAAGCCAAAACAAGCCAAGACAAGCGAGAGGATACCTCTCGGAGCAACAGGAGGATGTCATGATCATCGTCACCGGGGCCAACGGTAAGCTCGGTCGGGCCGTCGTGGAGCGGCTGCTCGACCGTGTCCCCGCCGGGCGGATCGGCGTCAGTGTCCGCGACCCGGAGAAGGCGCGGGGACTGGAGGAGCGGGGCGTCCGCGTCCGCCGGGGTGATTTCGACGACGCCGCGAGCCTCGCGGACGCCTTCGAGGGCGCGTCGCGGGTCCTCATCGTGTCCGTCGACCGCCTCGGCGAGGCGGCCGTCCGCCAGCATCGGGCGGCGATCGATGCGGCCAAGGCGGCCGGCGCCGGGCGCATCTTCTACACCAGCCACGCCGGCGCGGACCCGATAGCGGACTTCCCCCCTGGGCGCGACCATGCTGCGACCGAAGTGGCGCTGCGGGACTCGGGCGTCCCGTTCACGTCGCTGCGCAACGGCTTCTACGCGCAGACCGCGGCCTTCCTCGTCGGCGCCGCCCTCGGGACAGGCGAGCTAAGGGCGCCGCAGGACGGGCCGATCGACTATACTGCGATCCCCGACCTCGCCGAGGCGACGGCCATCGCCCTGGCCGACGAGGGCCTCGACGACACCATCCTCACCCTCACCGGCGCCGAGGCCGTCGACGCGGCCGGGCTCGCGGCGATGGCCTCGGAGCTGGCGGGCCGCCCGATCCGCCGGGTCGTCGTGTCGGGCGACGAGTACCGCGCCGGCCTGGTCGCCCACGGCGTCCCCGAGCCGCAGGCCGCCATGTTCCTGGGCCTGTTCGTCGCGGCCCGACAGGGCGCGTTCACACGGGTCGACCCGACGCTCGCTCGCCTGATCGGCCGGCCGCCGACGCCGGTGCGCGACGCCTTGAAGGAGGCGATCTCACCGGCAGGGTGAGGCCCCGGGGCCGGTCAAAGGGCAGAGGGTGGATCGACGTCGGGGCGCCCGGCGCCGGGCCGGTCCCCGGCACGGTTACCCCCGCCCAGGTCTTCGCGCGGGCGAGAAAAGCGCGAGAGGGTATCTAATGACTATGGTTGGGAGAATGACCATGACCGACATCACCGACATCACCGACACCGCCGACATCACCGACATCACCGACATCACCACCGCCGGCTCCTTTCAGTTCGGCGACCGCACCGTGAACCGCCTGGGCTATGGCGCGATGCAGCTCGCCGGTCCGGGCGTGTTCGGGCCGCCCAAGGACCGCGACGCCGCGCTTGTCGTGTTGCGCGAGGCAGTGGCGAGCGGGGTCAACCACATCGACACCAGCGACTTCTACGGTCCGCACGTCACCAATGAACTCATCCGCGAGGCGCTGTATCCCTACCCGCACGACCTGGTCATCGTGACGAAGGTCGGCGCCGTGCGGGGAGAGGACGCCTCCTGGAACCCGGCGATGACGCCCGCTGAGTTGACGCGCGCGGTGCACGACAACCTGCGCAACCTGGGCCTGGACGTGCTCGATGTCGTCAACCTGCGCATGATGGGCGACGGCCACGGTCCGAGCGAGGGCTCGATCGAGGCGCCGCTGACCGCGCTCGCCGAGCTCCAGCGGCAGGGACTGATCCGGCGCCTCGGCCTGAGCAACGTGACGCAGACGCAGGTCGAACAGGGGCGCGGCATCGCCGCGATCGTCTGCGTGCAGAATCTCTATAACCTGGCCCACCGCGACGACGATGCGCTGATCGATCATCTCGCGATCGCGGGCATCGCCTATGTGCCCTTCTTCCCGCTTGGCGGCTTCACGCCGCTCCAGTCGTCGACGCTGTCCGACGTGGCGGCGCGGCTCGGCGCGACGCCGATGCAGGTGGCGCTCGCCTGGCTGCTGCGGCGCGCGCCCAACGTCCTCCTGATCCCGGGCACCTCGTCGCTCGACCACCTGCGCGAGAACCTCGCGGCCGCCCAGCTTGCGCTGCCGGAGGCTGTGCGCGCCGACCTCGACACGATCGGCCAGACCGCTCGATAGGCGACCTGACGATGAGGCGTCGCCTGTGGGCTGTGCTGGCCGATAAGTCCATCTGTGCAGGATTTAGGGGCATGGGGACATGGCATAGCCTATGTTCGTGCTTCTAAAAACGAGATATGCGCGCATCCCACATACCCTAACGGTCTGCCCGCACGTTCTGTCCGCCGTCCTCGTCGCGGCCCTTACTGAGTCGCGTGGGCGCCGCCAGCCTGCATACCTATACAATCCCCGTGCCTAGCGACGAGGAGCCCATGCGGCAGGTGTCAGTGGCAGTCCAGATTACTCACGCGGTTCTCTGATGTTAACTTTGCGCCCGCGGATCTCGCCAGCGGCCCGCCGCGATCCTCGCTCTGAATCGTTACCTTCATCCCAATGCGTCGCGCAAGGCATCCTCGGAGGCCCACAGGTAACGCGCGACGACGGCCGCATCGTAGAAGCGGATCGACCAGTCGACCTGGCGCAGGATCATGTGCGCGAGGTACAGGGCCAGGACACCCGGCGTGGCCTGCTCCAGCGCCCGCTGCCACAACGCCTCGCGCACGCCCCGTGTATCGGGCGCTGCGTAGGCGTAATAGAGCAAGGTCACGAGATCGAAGGTGCGGTCACCGACGCACGCGCCTTCCCAATCGACCACCCCACTCACGCGGTTGTCCTCGACCAGGATGTTGGCCCCCTGGAAGTCCCAATGCACCACGTCGCCCCGCAGGCAGGGGTCATCGCGGTGGCGCGCGACGATCGCCTGCAACCGGTCCAGCAGCGCCGCCGTCCTGCGCGAGTAGCCCCGCAGCGAGGGGAGCAGGCAGTAGCCATCCCCGCCCTCGAGCACTGTGTCCACCACCGGCGCCGGCCAGTCGGAGCGTCCGTGCGCCGGGGCGGCATTGGTTGAGGGCAGCCCTCGTCCACGCTGCAGAGCGTTGAGTGCGAGCAGGCGCGGTAGGAGCGCGGCCGTGACATCGCCCATCGGCGCACCCGGAAGCGCCTCCTGGATCGCGTACGCCGTCCCGTCGATCGTGCCGGACAGGACATAGCGGGGGACGGGATACCCCGTCGCGCGCAGCGCGTCGGTCGCCGTCACGGCCGCGCGCACGCCATCGAGGTAGCCAACGTAGGTGGGGCACTTGAGCACATAGCCGCGTCCCGCCCCGTCCTCAAGGGCGAAGGCGCCCTGTTCGCCGCGCTCATAGCGCCGCACCAGCCGGAACGTCGTCCCGTGGCGCCGGTTAATCTCATCGAGTACGTGCATGAGTGGGAGCATAATAACAGGGTTTGACCATCTTCAGATGTCAATGCGTGGGCTCGTGCGGCACGAGACCCGCCCCGAAGGATTGCGAGGGCGCGCGGCTATGACCATGTGATTGCCGGACGAGACGATGATGCGTCCCTACCAGGGGTGGGCCGCAGGACGACCGGGGACCCAAGGCTATGTCCCCCCCTACTCCGCCGGCTCGGCCGACGCCGACCGCTCGACATCGCCGGCTGCGTCCGCGAGTTGAGCACGCGCCCACCAGAGTTGCTCCCGCGCGGGACATCCGTGGTTGTAGAAGCAGCCCAGCTGCAAGATCATGATCTGGCGCAGGTCGTCGTCCGCTACGTCCTCCGCCGCGAGGTCCGCGAGCTGGCGGAGCACGGCGCGCACTATCGCCGGGCGCGCCGCACGGGCGTAGGTGACAATAACCCCTTCCGGGGTATCGCCGTCGACGCTCCACCAGCGATCCCGATGGAAGCACGCGTCGAAGAAGCGATGGAGGTCGGGGTACCTCCGGCCATATAAGGTCTCGTGATCATCCATGTGTTGTCGCCTTTCCGCACTCGTGAGCGGCCCAGCCAGCGTCCCCGGATAAGCCGCCGACGCAGCAGCGTCATTAGCCGGATGTGTCGGCGAGTATCGCGCGTTCGAGGTACTCCGGCTCGATCCAGATATGGTCCACCCCGTCGTGGACCCACACTTCTACATCGCCGGGCGGCGTGCGCCGGGCACGGACCCGGAACGTCCCCTCGACGCAGGGCTGGAAGACGCGCTGGCTCTCCGCCGGCGTCTGGCCGATCCACGGGGGTGCTCCGTGAGCCTGACGAGATCCTCGCCGTCCCATCGCTCCCCTCACGCCCCGGTCTCCCTCGCACACCGCCGGCTCACCTGTCTTGGACTAACTGTCACATGTACGCCCCCCGTAACCCTTGGGCTCTTTACGGAGCTTTCCACACTCTTTGGTCCGGTATGCAGCGAGGCGCGACATGCCGATCTCGCACGATGAGGCGGATAGCTGATATGTCTGAGCAACGTCCGCGCGCCGCTCGCTCTTTTCGGCCGCTGTACGTCAATGCTTGCTAGCCGACACTTCCTGGCTACATCTCGTTGACACTTTAATGTCCGTGCCCTGCCTTGCGATGTCAATTGCAGGCCCCGCCGCTCGACGTCCGTTGTCTGTCATGCGATGTCAACCGCAGGCCGTCGCCGCCGGCCAAGGCTATCCCTCGGGGGCGACGGCCGGGACGCCGGCGGCGACGGCCTGCCGGTTTAACTCCGCGAGGTCGGCGGCCACCAGGGCGTCGAAGGCGGCGAGCGTTTCCTCGGCGCGGGGGCGCAGGCGCCCATAGACCGCGCGGGCCTGCGCCGTCGGCGCGTCGTCGCTGCCGGCGATCCCCGAGGCGAGCCGCTCGAGCTGGCCCCCCAACCCGATCGGGACGCTCCCGCCGGAGAGCTCGCCGCTGCCCGGACCCAGGCCCACCTGCACCACCGCGCGCTCGAGCCGGTCGAGCCGCCCCTGCGCCTCTTGCGCCCGCGCGCGGACGGCGTCGCCCCCGGGGAGGCCGTCCGCACGCGCCGCGAGCGCGGCCAGCCCTGCGCGCGCCCGGCGCAGCCGCGCGACCATGGCCTGCAACCGGCCGAACACGTCGCGGATCTCGAGCAGCAGCGCCGTTTGCGCCGCGTAGTCCTCGGGCGTGGCGTGGGCGCGCGGGTCGGCGCGCACGTCGAGGGGGGCCGTGGCCACGATCTCGCCGCCGACCGCCAGGCGTATCTCGTAGCCTCCCGGCGCCAGCGGGACGGCGGTGCTCCCCATGTGATAGTGGTCGAGCACGGCCGGCGCGGGCGGGTAGGCCAGGGCGACGGCGACGCGGTTCAGCCCGGGCGCGACCGGCACGCCCGCGGATGCGGGCGCCGGGCGGGGCGACGGTAGGTTCAGCGCGCCGACGCGCACCCCCGCCGCCGGCTCGTCCGCGGCTCGCGGCGCGAGCGTGGCCGCCCCGCCCATGGTGGCGTAGACGGGCGGGCCGAGCGGCCGCGGCGCAGGCGCTTCCGGGGCGCTCGTGTAGGCCGCGATCTCCCGCCCCGCGCCGTCGCGCAGGCTCAACGAGAGCGCGCCGTCGGGTGGGGCGTCGAGGTAGTAGGTCACCACGGCCCCGTCGGGCGGATTCGGCGCGGCGCACGGGTAGCCCATGGCGATGTACGTGTCCTGCCCCGTGAGCCGCCGGATCAAGCGGTAGGCTGGCCGTGGTCGGAACAGGCGCACAGACACGGCCGAGCCCGCTAGGATGCCGGCGGCTCGCTCCCGCTGCCCAGCGGGTACGACCTGGGCGGGCGGGACGCCCGCACTCCCAGTACCAGCCGCCCGATTCTCCACGAGCCCTGCCCCAGCCGCCCGATTCTCCACGAGCCCTGCCCCTGCCCCCGACCCCGCGTCGTCCCACTGATGCAGCGGCGTGAGGTCGTCCATGACCCAGAGGCCGCGCCCATGCGTGGCGGCGATGAGATCGCCGTCCTTGACGAGCAGGTCGTAGACGGCGCAGGCGGGCAGGTTCCCCTGCAGCGAGCGCCACGTGGCCCCGTCGTCGAGCGAGTAGTGGACGCCGGCCTCGGTGGCGGCGTAGAGGAGACCGGGCCGCGCCGGGTCCTCGCGCACCGCGCGCACGAACTGGTCGGGCGGTATGCCCGCGCCGATCTCCTCCCACGAGGCGCCGTAGTCGCGCGTCCTGAAGACGTAGGGGCGGACATCGTCGTGCATGTGCGCGCTGGCCGCAACGTAGGCCGTCGCCCCGTCGTGGGGCGAGGCCTCGACAGAGAGAATAGACCAGGGCGGCGCGCCCGGCGGCGTGACGTCGCGCCATCCCCCGCCGTCGTCGCGCGTGACGTGGAGCCGCCCGTCGTCCGAGCCGGCCCACAGCACACCCGGCGCGCGCGGCGCGGCCGCCAGGCTGGCGATGCTGCCGTACACCGTGTCGCCCTCGTTGGCCTGGCCCTCGTGGAAGCCGGCGAGGCCGCCACCCGGGGAGAGGCGCTCCTCGTCGGCGTGCGTCAGGTCCGGGCTGATCTCCTCCCAGCTCGCGCCCTCGTCGCGCGTGCGGAAGACCACGTTGGCCCCGCAATAGAGCGTGCCGGGGTCGTGCGGCGAGAGCAGCAGCGGGGTCGACCAGTTGTAGCGATAGGGCAGCGCCGCGCCGTGATAGCCGGCCATCTCCTCGGGCCACGGCGAGATGTCGTGGATCTGCCCGTTGGCGTGGTCGTAGCGCGTGATGCGTCCGCCAAGGTCGCTGGCGAAGACCACGTCGGGGTTGTCGGGGCGCACGACGATGTGGCCGCTCTCGCCGCCGCCCACGTCGAACCAGTCCATCTCCGAGAGGGGGCCGATGTCGGAGCGGACGGGCAGGGAGAGGGTGCTGTTGTCCTGCTGCGCCGTGTAGATGCGGTAGGGGAAGCGCGTGTCGGCCGCGGCGTGGTAGAGCTCGGCCGTCGGCTGGTTGAAGACCGTCGACCAGGAGCCTCCGCTGTCGTAGCTGATCGACGCGCCGCCGTCGTTGCCAAGCACGAGGTGGCGCGGGTCGGCCGGGTCGACCCAGACGTCGTGCTGGTCCCAATAGCTCACGTTGAGCAGGGCGAAGGTGCGGCCGCCGTCGCGCGAGCGCCACAGCTTGCGGTTGGGCAGCCACACCGCGTCGCGCTCGTGCGGGTCCGCCACGATGTGCGTGAGGTACCAGGCGCGCACCAGGAAGTTGCTGTCGTCGTTGGTCCAGGTCCAGCTCTCGCCGGCGTCGCTGGAGCGGTAGACGCCCCCCTCTCCCCCGTCCGCCTCCACCAGCGCGTAGAGGCGAAAGGGGTCGACCGGGGAGACGCAGACGGCGGTGCGCCCGACGCGCCCGCGCGGCCAGCCGGGGCGGTCGGAGAGCGAGCGCCAGGTGGCGCCGCCGTCCGTCGTCTTGTAGAGGCCGCTGGCCCCGCCCCCGCTCTGGACGCCCCACGGCCGGCGGATCGCCTCCCACACCGCCGCGTAGAGGACGCGCGGGTCGCGCGGGTCTATGGCGAGGTCGACCGCGCCGGCGCGCTCGCCCAGAGCCAGGACGTGCTCCCAGGTCCGGCCCCCGTCGGCGGAGCGGAAGACGCCACGGGCGGGGTTCGGGCCGAAGCGATGGCCGAGCGCGGCGACGTAGACCACACGCGGGTCGCGCGGGTGGACGCGGATGCGGCCGATGTTGTGCGTCTCGACCAGGCCCAGGTGGCGCCAGGTACGCCCGCCGTCGTCGGAGCCGTAGACGCCGTCGCCGCCCGTCACGTTGGCGCGGAAGCCGCACTCACCCGTGCCGGCGTAGAGCGTGTCGGAGTCGGAGGGGGCCATGGCCAGGGCGCCGATGGAGCCACGGCGGAAGTAGGGGTCGGAGAGGTTGCGCCAGTTCGCGCCGGCGTCCCCGGTCTTCCACACGCCGCCGGAGGACGAGCCGCAGTAGGCCGTGCGGGGGTCGCGCGGGTCGCCGAGCACGGCCATGACGCGCCCGCCGCGATACGGACCCACGAAGCGCCAGCCCCACACGCCGGCCGGGTCGAAACGGCTCACCCTTTCAATCCGCTGAGCGAGATACCTTCGACGAACTGCCGTTGGAAGATCACGAACAGCGCGATGATGGGGAGCGCGGAGAGCGTGGCCACGGCCAGCGTCAGGTCGAAGCGAGTGCCGTGCTGACCCACATTGAACTGCGCTATGCCGAGGGCCAATGTCTGGTGCGCCTGGTCGTTGATCGCCACCAGCGGCCAGAGGTAGTCGTTCCACATCCACTTGAAGGTGAAGATCCCCAGGGCGGTCAGGGCCGGGATCACCTGCGGCAGGATGATCTGCCAGTAGATGCGGAACTCGGAGGCGCCGTCGATGCGCCCGGCCTCGATGAGCGCGTTGGGCAGGCCCTCGATGAATTGCCGCATCAGGTAGATGCCGAAGGCGCTGACCAGGTTGGGGATGATCAGGGCGTAGAGGGTATTGAACAGGTTGAGATCGCGGATGATCAGGTAGAGCGGGATTACCACCACTTGGAAGGGCACCATCAGGCTGGCCAGGATCAGCCCGAACAGGAATCGTTTGCCGAAGAACTGGAACTTGGCGAACACATAGCCCGCCAGCGCGCTCGTGAACAGGACGGAAACGGTTACCGCCACGGCGACGACGACGCTGTTGCGGAAAAAGGTCCACAGCGGGAAATCCGGGTCGCTGAACACCGTGGCGTACGACTCCAGCGTGAAGTGCTGCGGAAAGAACGATGGATTGGGCTGCAGGATCTCCGACTGCGACTTGAATGAGGAGAGCAGCATCCAGATCAGCGGCACAATCGTGATGACACCGCCGACCCACACGGCGACCGTCGCCAGCGCGTCGCCGGGGTCGAGTCGCGCGCGACGGCGCGCCCCTGCCCGTCCGGCGACCGCGACCTGTTGAGACGGGACCGGCGCTAGTAGTCCCATTGTACCCTCGCAAAACGAAGTTGAACCAGCGTGATCAAGAGGGTGACAGCCAGCAGCACCACGGCGGCGGCCATCGCCTGGCTGAGCAGTGGGTTGACGGTACCGATGCCGATGTCGTAGATGTAGAGCGCGATCGTGCGCGTCGAGTCGTCCGGCCCGCCTTGCAGCATGACCTGTTGGTAGGTGAAGACCTGCAGGTAGCTGATCACCGTCAGGATGATCGTGAACGAGCTGGTGCGCTGGAGCAGCGGTATAGTGATGTGCCGGAAGGTGGCGCCGGCGCCGGCGCCGTCGATGTGCGCCGCCTCGTAGAAGTCGCGCGGGATCGCCTGCAGGCCGGCGAGGAAAATGATCACGTTGTAGCCCATGTCCTGCCAGACCGCCAGCACGGCGAGGGCCGGCGTGGCGGTAGCGTCGTCCGAGAGCCAATGACCGATCGGCAGGCGCAGCGCGCCCAAAACCTGGTTGATCAAACCGGTGTTGGGGTCGTAGAGGGCGAGCCCGAGCAGCGACACGGCCACCGTGCTGATGACCGTCGGCAGAAAGAAAAACGCGCGCAATGTTCCTTTGAAGCGCGACACACGCCGCAGGCCGAGCGCGGCGGACAGGCCGACCAAGATGTTCAGCGGCACGGCGATGACCACGAAGAGCGCGGTGCACTTCAGCCCGTTCCAGAAGAGCGGGTCGGCGACGAGCTGCCGGTAATAGGAGAGGCCCCGGAAGGTGTGGTCGGAGACGGAGAAGCTGTAGCGGAAGAAGCTGAAGGCGACGACGGCGAGGATGGGCAGGATGGAGAAGACGATAAAGATCAGCATGATCGGCGTGAGCGAGGCGCCCACGAACACGGCGCGCGGGCCGGCGCCCGGAGCGCGGTCCGCGCGCAGGCGGGCAAGCGAGGATGCCTTGCGTGTGCGTATAGCGCCCTGGTACGCCATGTATTACGTTGCCTCCTGGAAGATGCTAGACACCCCCGGTGACGCCTGCGACCGCAGTCGCAGGCTCCTTGTACGCCCTCGGGACTACTGGCCGTTGCCGAGCTGCTTGTCGATCGCGGCGTTGATCTCGCTGGTCATCGCCTTGAGGGCGTCCGGGATGCCCATGGAGTGGTTGAACACCTTCTCGATGTAGCGGGTGCTGCTGTTGAAGAAGGTGTAGCGGTCCTGCACGGGGCCGACCCAACGGCCGTACTTGAGGATGCCCAGGGTCGGCTTGAGCAGCGGATTGACCTTCAGAAACGCCGCGTCGTCCGTCAGGTCCTTGCGCGCGGGGATGGTCGAAGTAGTGATGTTCCAGTAGCGGGCGTTGTCCTTGGAGTTCATGAACTTGACGAAGTCCCAGGCCACGTCCTTGTGCGGCGAGTTCGCGGTCACCGCGTCCGACCAGCCGGACTCGGCGGCGAAGTAGGGCGGCACGCCGCGGGTGAAGGAGGGCATGGTCACGTAGTCGAACTTCACCTTGGGGTACAGGGTCTGCCCGACCGCGATGGTCCAGGAGCCGCGGAAGGCTATGGCCGCCTGGCCGCGGAAGAAGTAGTCGGAGACGTCGAGCACGTTGATCGGGAAGTCGCGCAGGCTCCCGTACTGCTGGAGGTTTGCCATCTCCTGCAAGGCCTTGGCCGCCTGCGGCGTGTTGAAGTTGACGTGTACTTTGTCCGGGGAGAAGTAGTAGCCACCGGGCTGCTGGAGGATCAGACCCATGAAGAACGAGGGCGTACTGCCCAGTGTCACGAACAGGAAACCGGCGCGCTTCACGCGGCCGCTGCTGCGCGTGGTCAGCTTGGCGGCGTCCGCCCTCAACTCGGCCCACGTCGTCGGATAATGGGTGATACCCGCACCCTTGAAAGCCTGGGGGCTGACCAGCATGCCGTCGTTCTCGACGTTGTACTCGTGCGGAATAGAGTAGTACTTGCCGTTGTAGAGGCCGGCGCCTGTCGCCGCGGCGTAGTACGTGTCCTGCATCTGGCGGGTGGTGTAGATCGAACTCGGCACCGCGTCGAACTTGCCGCTACGGGCAAAGGTCGTGACGTTCGTCCCGAAGATGCCTACCACGTCGGGCGCGCTGGAGGTCCCGGCCACCGTCTGCAACTTGGTCGGCAGGTCGCTGAAGCTGTACGTCTGCTCGCTGATCGTGACGTTCGGGTGCAGCTTCTCGTAGGCGGTGGTCAGAGACTTATAGGCCTTGATCCAACTCGCGTCGTTATGGTGCCAGAAGACCAGCTTGACCTTGGGCGCGGACGCGGATTGCGCCTGGATGTGCGCCGGCGCGAGGGCGGGTACGGCGATCGCGGCCGCCAACGCGGCGCTGGCGACGGTCTGCCACTTGCGGCGAAAAATGCTCACAGCGAACCTCCGTCTTGGGACCCCAAAAGGGTTCTCCACATGATACCGGATGATACCGGGGTGATACTCTCTGCCATCCCTGCGTAACGGCGCAACGGCGCGGTGGGGATGAACGGTCCTACACCAGTACTCTCCGCTCCTTTCTCATCCTCCTGCGATGCTTCAGGATACCTGCATCGCGCCAGCATCCCGCACACAGTCGTCGCGCCCCCTCTCTTGTCGCCCTTCTCGCGCCGCTGGGTTCCGCGACGAGGGCGCGGCCCGCCGGGCGACGTGGGTGAAAGGTACGGTCCGCGATTGCTCTCAATTCTACTAGTACCTTCCATTGTCTGTCAATTGTCGCCGGAGAGCGGCCGATGTGAGCGGGCTTATTGACACTTCTGCTCGTACGTGGAAGAATGTGAGCATAATTTTCCGCCATCCGCCGCGACCGCCGCGACCGCCGCGACTGCCGCGACTGCCGCGACCGCCGCGACCGCGATAGGAAACCGGCGGCGTGGGCCAGTTCGCCTACAGGATCGGGAGGGTCGCGCCCTATGGAGTATATGCAGCATAAGATCTCCTCGGACTTCACCGCCGAGCGGCGCCTGGCGGTGACCCCGGATGTCGCCGGCTGGAAGGGCCTGACCTTCCGCACCTACATGTTCCGCGCCGGCCATCCGATCGACGGCGAGTCCGTCGACGACGAAGTCCTCATGCTCTTCCTCGGCGGGTCCGCCACGGTGCAGGTGGGCGAGCAGACCTGGGATGTGGACGGCCGGGACGACGTCTTCTCCGGGCCGCCCCACTGCATCTATCTGCCCCCGCGGCGCAACTACCTCTTGACACCGCGCACGGACTGCGAGGTCGCGTACGCGCGGGCGCGCGCCGAGGGCCGCTTCGCCCCCCGCTTCATCCCTCCCAGCGCCGACAGCGCCGACAGCGCCGACAGGGAGCGCGCCTCTGGCGGCGCGCGTCGCCGCGTCACGACGTTGCTCGGTCCGGGCGAGGCGGAGCGCCTGTTGTGCGCGGAGACCTGGACACCCGCGGGCTCCTGGGGCCACTGCCCCCTGCGCGAGGAGGACGACGAGCTCGCGGCCCGGAGCAGGGCGGATCTGGCCGAGGTCTGCTACCATCGCACCGACCCGGGGACGGGGTGGGCGATCCAGCGCCTGTACGCGGACGGGGGGACGGACACCGCTGTCGTCGTCCGGCATGGCGACGCGGTAATGGTGCGCGGGGAGTCGCACCCGGTCGTCGCGGCGCCGGACTATGCCCTGTACACCCTGCACGTCCTCGCCGACGAGTCGCATGCTAGCTGAGCTTCGGCAAAAACAGTTGCTGATCCATCTGATGGCGCGCCGGGCCGCCCAGATCGGTGAGTTGAGCGCGCTGTCCGGTGTGAGCATGTCTACCGTGCGCCGGGACCTGCAGGAGATGGAGACCAAGGGCTTGGTCCGTCGCGTCCATGGGGGCGCCCTGTTGCTCGACGGCGGGGCCAGCGAGAGGCCGAACAACCAGGGGGAGGAAGCCGCGGCGCAACGGGCCGCCCAGCAGGCGGACGCGAAGCGGCGCATTGGGGAGGCCGCCGCCGCGCTGGTCCGCGACAACAGCACGATCATCGTTTCCGGCGGTACGACGACAGCCGCGATGCTTCCTTTCCTCGACGGGAAAACCAACTTGACTGTGATCACCAACGCGGTCAACGTGGCCTATACCCTGGGCAGGCGGCCGTCGATCGACGTCGTCGTCCTGGGTGGCTGGCTGCGCCACTCGGAATCTTCGTTGCTGGGCCACCTGACCGTGCAGGCGCTCCAGGATCTGCGCGCCGACCAGGTGTACTACGGCATCTTCGGCATCGACGCCGAGCACGGTCTCAGCGGCACATTTGTCCAGGAAGTGCAGACCGATCGCGCGATCATATCCGTCGCGCGGGAGTTGATCGTGCTCGCCGACCACACCAAATTCGAGCAGACGGGGCTGATGCGCCTGGCGCCGGTCGGGGAAGCGTCCACCATCGTGACCGACGCGCAGGCGCCGATCAGCCAGGTAGAGACCTTGAGGCGGCGGGGCATCGACGTCATCCTGGCGTAATATCACAATTGTACTATTTTAGGGGAAAGGGTGACCCGATGGGGCCGCGCGAGGAGCACATACACGTCCTGAGCACGATGTCCTTCCCCGACGAGTGGCTCGACCGCCTGCGCGCGATCTCGCCGCGGCTGGTCGTCGCGCAGCACAGCGCCGCGACGCCTGGCGCTGTGCCACCCGAGATCTTGCGGCGCGCCGAGGTCATCTATACGGGCGAAGTCTTCCCGGATCACGCCCTCGCCCCACGCCTGCGCTGGGTACAGCTGGACACCTCCGGCGCCGACCATGTCGCGCGCACGCCCGTCTGGCGGTCCGACATTGCCCTGACGACGCTCAACGGCGTGGCGCCCCCCACCATGGCCGAGTATGCGCTCATGATGATGCTGGCCTTCGCCCACCACCTGCCCCTGATGATCGCCCACCAGGCGCGCGCGGACTGGCCGGGCGACATCGAGCGCCGGCGGCTGTTCACGCCCCGGGAGTTGCGCGGGGCCACGGTCGGCATCGTCGGTTTCGGTAGCATCGGCCGCGAGCTCGGGCGCATCGCCCACGCCATCGGCATGCGCGTCCTGGCCCTGCGCCGCGAGCCAGCCGTCGGCCAGGGTGACGGCCTCTACGGACCCGACGGGCTCTACGAACCCGACGGGCTCTACGAACCCGACGGGCTCTACGGACCCGACGGGCTCGCGGAGATGTTGCCGCACTGCGACTACGTCGTCCTGATCGTGCCGTACACCGCCGCCACCCACCATCTGATCGGCCGCGCCGCGCTGCGCAGCATGAAGCCGGCGGCGGTTCTGGTCAACATGGCGCGCGGAGGCGTGGTGGAGGAGACCGCGCTCATCGAGGCCCTGCGCACGGGCTGGATCGCCGGCGCGGCGCTGGATGTCTTCGAGGAGGAGCCGTTGCCGGCCGACAGCCCCCTCTGGGCGATGCCCAACGTCGTCATCTCGCCCCACGTGGCCGGCCTGACGCCCCATTATTTGGAGCGGGTCATCGAACTGTTCGGCGAGAACTTATGCCGCTACCTCGCCGAGGAGCCCTTGTTGAATCGGGTGCAACGGGAGCGGGGGTATTGAGCGCGGGCGGGGTAGGGTTTTAGAGAAAGGATAGGCAGGGTGATGGACTACCGTTTCATGGGCAAGACAGGGCTGAGGGTCAGCGAGTTGTGCCTGGGGGCGCTGACGTTCGGCCGCGAGAGCAGCGAGGAGGTCAGCCGCGCGATCCTGGATCGCTTCGTCGACGCGGGGGGCAACTTTATCGACACGGCCGATACCTACTCGGCCGGCCTGTCCGAAGAGGTCCTGGGGCGCTGGCTGGCCGGCAAGGGGCGCGACGACCTGGTCATCGCGACCAAGGCGCGCTACCCGATGGGACAGGGACCGAACGAGGTGGGGTTGAGCCGGAAGCACATCCTGGCGAGCGTGGAGGCGAGCCTGCGCCGCCTGCGCACGGACTACATCGACCTGTACCAGGTCCACTGCTGGGACCATGCCACGCCCCTCGAGGAGACCCTGAGCACGCTCCACACCCTCGTGCAAGACGGCAAAGTGCGCTACATCGGCGCCAGCAACTTCAACGGATGGCAGCTCCAGAAAGCGATCGACCTTAGCCGCCACATGGGTTGGGAGCCCTTCACTTGCCTGCAGCCGCAGTACAACCTGCTCTGCCGCTCGACGGAGTGGGAATTGCTGCCCGTCTGCCTCAACGAAGGGCTGGGCGTGGTCCCCTGGAGCCCGCTGCGGGGCGGCTGGCTCAGCGGCAAGTACCGCCGCGGCATGACGGCCGCGCCGGAGGGCAGCCGCGTGGCCGCGGCCGGGGAGCGCGGCTGGGGCGAGTCGTGGGACGCCTACAACAACGAGCGCACCTGGGCCGTGCTGGACGAGCTCTTCGCGACCGCCGAGGACACAGGCAAGAGGGCGGCGCAGGTCGCCATCAACTGGTTGTTACAGCGGCTGGGCGTCACCGCGCCGATCATCGGCGCGCGCGATCTCGCGCAGCTCGAGGATAACCTCGGCGCGGTCGGCTGGGCGCTCGACGCCGAGCACATGGGACGCCTGGATAAGGCGAGCAATACGGGCCTGCCGTATCCCTACAACGACATCGAGGAAGCGCGCGGGAGGCGCTAGAGTGGAGCAGAATCTGGTCGGGCGCGTCGCCATCGTCACCGGGGCGACGGAGGGTATCGGGTTTGCCGCGGCGCGGCGCCTGGCAGGGGCGGGCACCCGGATCACCATCGTCGACGTCGACGCGGACGGGGCGCGCCGCGCGGCGGAGCGCATCGGGCAAGACGAGTACACGGATGACGCGCAGGATTTCGACATCAGCGCCTCTTGGCGGCGAACACCCCGCTCTGCTGCATGATGAGTATCCCGGTCACGGCGCCGGAGGCGTCGCTGGTGAACGTGACGCCGAGGCTGGAAAACCCCCTGGCCTCGAACCGCGTCTCTGTACAAGGGGTGAGCTCGTAGTCCGGCTGTCCCGGCAGGGATATGACCAGGGTAGTTCCCGCCTTGAGAGAAACGGTCACGGGCATGCCCATGAGCGTGTAGTCGCCCGTGAAGCGTTCCAACGCCGTTTTGGTGAGCAACGCCGCCGGCGGCCGGCGCGTGAACACGATGTCCGGTACCGCCGGCTCGAGCGGGACGCTGAGGCCGTCGATGTCGCCTGCTCTGTTAGTCGAGAACAGGACCTTGGGCGGGATAACGAACAGGTCGTTGACCAGCTCGAAGACGTCGTAGTGATAGTGTGGGAGCGCGAAGTCCAGCCCGTTGTAGGTGGCTTCGAGCGCCGCGCCCTCGCGGGAGATCGACATGGCGCCGTAGCCGGGGTGCTCATAGTCGCCCGCGTAGGCGTCGAGGTCGTGCGACATCGCTGCGCCCCCGACCTGGTCCGCCGCTCTCTGCCCCCGGCCCTTTTCCGCCGCTTCCGCGAGCTGGGCGTCCATCTCCCTGGCGCGCTCGTCCCAGGAAACCTGATCCAGCCCGAGCAGGCGGTCGAAAACGTTCAGCGCAAGGATCATGGGGGTAGGGTTGTCGCTGAGGTTGCTCAGGACGACGACACCGATAGACTCGCGGGGTAGAAAGGCCACCATGGCGCTGAAGCCGTCGATGTTGCCGCCGTGGTGGACCATGTCGTAGCCGCGATACGGCTGCGCAAACCAGCCCATGCCGTAGCCCGCATGGGGCGCTTCTTTATAGAGCGTGGACAGCTTGTCGCCGTTCTCCATGACCATCTGTGGGGCGTGCATTTGCGCGAGCTGCCCCGCGGACACGATGCGCCGATCGCCGCGCCTGCCATCGCCGAGGTGCAGCAGCAGCCATCGCGCCATGTCGTCGACGGTGGAGTTAATGGAACCGGCTGGCCCGAGCGTGTCGAGGTTGCGGAAGGGGAGCTCCACGGGTCCACCATCACCGGCCTGATAGGGCAGGGCATAGTCGGACATCCGCGCTGCGCCTTCGACGGACAGGGTGCTGCGCTCCAGGCCCAGGGGCTGGAAGATGCGCTCGGCGACGAATTCCTCCCAGGTACGGCCCGTCAGTCGCTCGATCAGGTAGCCGGCCGTTATATACGTCAGATTCTGATACTGCCAGGCGGCCCGGAAATCCTGGCTCGGCTGGAGATAGCGCAGACGGTCGACGATCTCCCGACGGCTGAAGGGCGAGTTGGACCACATCAGGTCATGGGCCGGCAGGCCGGAGCGGTGCGTCACGAGGTCGCGCGGCGTCATGCGCTCGGTCGCAACGGTGTCGTAGAGCGTGAAGTCGGGCAGGTAGGCGCGCACCGGCGTGTCCCAGTCGAGCGCGCCCTCGTCGGCCAGGATGGCCAACGCCATGGTAGTGAACGCCTTGGTCGAGGAGGCGATGGCGAACACTGTTCGCGGCGTCACCTCGAGACCCCGCGCGACATCACGCAGACCGAAGCCGCGCGCGTACACGACCGCGCCGTCCTTGACGACGACGACCGCCGCGCCCGGTACGGCCCATTCCTTGAGCGTCGACTCGGCGAACGTGGCGAAGCCGTCCAACGCCTCCGTTGCCTCGGTGGCGCGCGTTCCCGTTTCCGGGCCCCTATCCGTTGTCATCGTGCCCTCACTGCCATCATCGTCTTTCCCGCCTGCGTTGAAAGGATTCCCGGGCCGCTGGCCGCTGGCCGCTGGCCGCCGCCGTCGCCGTCGCCGTCGCCGTCGCGTGGGCGCGCGTATCGGTCAGGCCCACGGCACGTATGCGGCCTGGGCCGCGAGCAGGTCGTCGGCGAGCGCCGTCGCCGCCTCGAGCGAATCAGCCGCGCCATCCAGCACGAGCGCCTGGATAAACTTTGTCCTGCTCTTTTCCAGGGCGGCGTCGACCACTGTCTCCACCCACTGGTAGCGCGTGGCGAGCGTGCCGACCAGGGCGGGCGGCAGCGCCGGTTGGGCGAGCGCGCGCACGCCACCGCCGTCCGCCACCGCCGGGCTCTCGACGATCACCCCCGGCGGCAGGTTGGGGACCTGCCCCGTGTTGGGGAGATTGGCCGAGAAGATAGCGCCGCGCTCGGACCGGATGGAGGCGACGATATCGAGCGCCTGCTCGTGCTCGCCTTCGAGCCGCTCGAAATAGCCGGCGTCCAGCGGCCGCGCCGAGAGCGCGTCGTCCCGCATCCGCGCGAAGGTGTCGTCGCCCCGCGCGATGGTCGCCTCGAAGCTGAAGGCGTCGACGCCCAGGGTTTTGCCGTAGTAGGAGCCGTCGCGGAAGAACTGCGGGAAGAACTCGGTCACGTGCCGGTCGAGGACGGCCGGGAACGCGTCGAAAAGCTGCAAGAGCTGCCAACTAAACAGATTGTCGTCGGCGTGGCTGCTCGCATCCGGCTCCGCCGTGTCGCCCGCCTCGGCGAACCGCGCCCCCGGGTTGGACCCCGGACCCCTGGCCAGGCGGCGCGCGGCAATCTCGCACAGCCGCGGGAGAGCGTCCACGCCGTCCACGCGCGCCTCGACGAACCAGGTCAGGTGATTGATGCCGACCGCCGTGTGGCGCAGCCGCGCGGGCTCCACGCCCAGCGCGCCGGCCAGGTACCGCGCGACATGCGCGACGCCGTGGCACAGGCCGATGACGGGCGCGCCGGTGGCTTTGTGGACGGCCCGGCAGATGGGAGCCATGGGGTTGCCGTAGTTGAAGAACAAGGCCCCTGGCGCCAGGTCCAGCACGTCCCGCGCGATGTCCACCATCGCCGGGATCATGCGTACGGCGCGCGAGGAGCCGCCCGGCCCGACCGTGTCGCCGACCGGCATGTAGATGCCGTGACGGCGCGGGATGAACACGTCCTGTTCCCACGCCCGGCGACCGCCCACCCCGACGGTGCAGATGACGACAGTCGCGCCGGGCAGGACCGCGCGCCGATCCACCGCGGCCGCCAGCGAGACGGGGGCCGCGCGGGCGGCGATCATCTTGGCGGCGAGCCGCTCGGCCACCTCCAGGGCGTCGGGGTCGATATCGACGAGCGCGAGATCGGCCTCCAGCCCCGCCTCGATCAGGTCGGCCACCAGTCCACGCGTGAACACGGCGCTCCCCGCGCCGATCAGTACTATCCGCTCTCTCATGAATACTCCCCCACTCCCCGCTACGGCCCACTCCCTGGCCTAAATCACCATCGCCCCTACCTCCTCCTGACGAGGAGGAGGAGGGAAAGAAAAGATTCCGGGGGCGTAGCCCCCGCACCCCCGCCTACAAGGGTAGGTTTTTCGTATGGAGGGGTGAGCAGCCGTGCTGCTCACCCCTCCATACGAGAGATATTGCGGAGGGCTGTGCCCTCCGCGCCTCCCTCTCTCGTGAAAAACCTACCCCTAAAAGCCAGCGCCCCCGGCGCCCGCGCGCCCGCGCGTGATCGGGGCTAGTGTAGCGGGGGCAGCAGGTCGCCGTGCGCCTCGATGAGGTCGTCACACATGGCCCAGATCTGATCGAGCGTCAGGGTCGCCGCGGCCAGCGGATCGAGCATCGCCGCGTGGTAGACGTGCGCGCGCTTGCCGGTCAACGCCGCCTCGACGGTCAACTGCTGCACGTTGATGTTGGTGCGGTCGAGCGCGGCAAGCTGCGGCGGGAGGTCGCCCACGACGGTCGGCTGCACACCATTCTTGTCGATCAGGCAGGGGACCTCGACGCAGCAGTCGGCCGGCAGGTTGGTGATCAAACCCCGGTTGTACACGTTGCCGTTGAAGGCGTAAGGCCGGCCCGTTTCCATGGCCAGGATGATGCCGCTGGCGTACTCCACGCCCTCCTCGACCTCGGGCGACCCGCCCTCCTCCACGAGGCGGCGCACCTCGTCGAACTCGCGCAGGTTCTCCTCGCTGCGCCGGATGTACTCATCGATAGGTACGTCGAAGCGCTCGATGTGGCCGGCATGGGGGATGAAGTAGGGCACGTACTCGCTGAAGTGCTCGCTCGACTCGGTGACGAAGTAGCCCAGCCGGCGCATCATCTCGAAGCGCACGCGGTCTTTGGCCACGATCGCCTCGTCCTCGGCGGCGCGCCGCAGCAGCGGGTAGGCGTCGCGGCCATTGTGCTTGAACTCGAGGAACCAGGCCATGTGGTTGATGCCCGCCACCCTGTAGCTAACCTCGTCGTAGGGGAGACCCGCGTACTCGGCGAGCTGTTGCGACGTGTGCTGCACAGAGTGGCACAGGCCGACCGTGGGCGCCCCCGAGGTCTTGAACACGGCCAGGCAGAGCATCGCCATGGGGTTCGTATAGTTGAGCAGGATAGCGTCGGGCGCGACCGCTTCCATATCCTCGACGATGCCGCGCACGACCGGGATGGTGCGCAGAGCGCGGAAGATACCGCCCACCCCCAAGGTGTCGGCGATGGTCTGCCGCAGCCCGTATTTACGCGGGATGGCGAAGTCCTTGAGCGTGGCCTCATGCACGCCGACCTGCACCATATTGATCACATAGTCGGCGTCGCGCAACGCCTCGCGGCGGTCCAGCGTCGCCTCGACGCGCGCCCCCGGCGCGAACTGCCGCGCGAAACCTTCGCCGACTTTCCGCGCCGTGTCCAGGCGTCCGCCGTCGATGTCCATCAGAGCGATGGTACTCTCGGCCAGTTCGGGGTGGCGCAGCAGGTCGCTCATGAGTTGCTTGGAGAACACCACCGAGCCCGCGCCGATGAACGCGATCTTCGCCATAATAGTAGGTCCTTTCCTATTCAGTCGTCAGCTGCCAGCTATCCGGGATTGTTCACGACCCCTGCCCCCCGTGCGAGGGGGATGAGAGAGGAATCTCGGGGGCCGCGCCCCCGCGCCCCCGCGCCTCCGCGCCTGTAAATAATTCAGGCTATGACGCGTCCGTTCGTCGCCCGTCGCCCTATTTGACGCTTCCGGCCAGGATGCCGCTGATGATGTAGCGGTTGAGGAACATCACGATGGCGGCCGGCACGACGATGCACACCATACCTGTGGCGTTGAGCAGCGTGTAGGGGACGGTGTGCTGGCTCTGCAAGGAGGTGATGACGACGGTGAGCGGCTGCGTGGAGATGTCCGAGGCCAGCACCAACGGGAACAGGAACTGGCCCCACGCCGAGAGCAACGTGATGATCGCCGTCGCCGTGATGCCGGGCAGCCCCAGCGGGATCATGATGCGGAAGAGGACCTGCACGGCCGAGGCCCCGTCGATGAACGCTGCTTCTTCCAGGGCGGGCGGGATGGACCCGAAGTAGCTATACATGATCCACAAGGCCAGGGGCAGGAAGCCCGAAACGTACACCAGGACAATACCTGTATAGGTGTTGACCAGTCCGGCGTTGCTCAGCATCTGGTAGAGGGGGATGAGCGTGGCGTAGGCGGGCAGCGCCAGCGTGGCGATGATCGTATAGAAAATGACGCTCTTGAAGCGGAACGTCATGCGCGCGAACGCGTAGGCCCCGAAGACGGCGATGACGACCGTGATAACCGTGGAGGCGAGGCACTCGACCGTGATGTTGAGGATCGATCGGCTGAGTTGGGTCCACAGGTTGGTCGAGGGATTGAGCGGGTCCGACTGCAGGCCGAAGATTCTGGCGTAGTTGGCGAACGTCGGCGGGAGCGGCAGATAGCGCGCCGGCGTCGCCTGCGCTTGATCGTTGGTCATCAAGCTCGTATTGAGCGCCCAGTAGATCGGGAAAGCCGACCACAGCACGATCAGGGCGACGGCGACGGCGCGGCCATAGCGGGAGACCAGGCGCATTTAGAACTCCACCTTCCTGTAGATGAGGCGCAGGGCCACGACGGAGATGCCGATGGTCAGCAGCGTGAGCAGGAACGAGAGGGCGTAGCCCTGCCCGAAGTTGAGGTTCTGGAAAGCGGTCAGGTAGGTCTGCATGACGACGGAGGCGCCGGTCGAGGCGTTGCCGTTGAGCACGTAGACCTGGTCGAAGATGTTGAGCGAGGCGATCAGCGCCTGCACGACGGCGATGGCGATGCCTGGTCGGACCAGCGGCAGGGTGATCGACATGAGCTCTTGCAGGCGGCCCGCGCCGTCCATCGACGCCGCGTCGTGCAGCTCGTCCGGGATGTTCTGCAGGCTGGCCAGGATGAGCAACGCCGCCAGCGGCGCGGTCTGCCAGACCTGCACCAGGTCGATAAAGAAGATGGAGAGCACGCGGTTGCCGGAGATCCACAGCTGGTACTGCGAGATCAGGTGCAGCGAGCGCAGGGCGCTGTTGAGCACGCCGAACGTCGGGTCGTAGATCCAACTCCAGATGATACCCTCCACCACGCCTGGCAGCGCCCAGGGGAGGATGAGCAGGGCCAGCACGAGGCCGCGCCCGCGGAAGGGCCGCCGCAGCGCCAGCGCCATGCCCAGCCCGATCAGCGTCGTCATGACGACGCCGAAGAAGGCGTAGAGAGCCGTGTTGAGCCAGGCGTTGGCGACGGCGGGATCGGCGAAGATGGCGCGATAGTTGCGCAGCCCGACGAAACGCACCGGCGGGTTGAGCGGGTCGAGGTTGAAGAAAGACTGGACGAACGTCGTCGCCGTCGGATAGAGCGCCAGGACGGCGATGACGACGACGAGCGGGAGGATCAGCACGTAGGGCAACAGGGCGTCGCGCATCCGGCGCGGCGCCCGCCGCCCGCGCCCCCGTCCCTGTCCCTGCCCCCGCGCCGCGGCCTTGCTCGCGATCATCCGATTCCCTCTCCCACTGTCCCGTCGCCTCCCCCCGCCCGTTCAAGGTAGATTTTTCACGAGATCGAGATAGGGAGGTTCGGAGGGCTTTGCCCTCCGTGACATCTCTAAATCAAAAACCTACCTCTGTGAGCCCCCTCACCCCCCATTCGCATGGATGGGGGTGAGGGCCGTGTTTAACTGGTGAGCGCGTTGACCGTCGAGGCGATCGCGCTGATGGCGGCGGGGACGCTCTCCGAGCCGATCGCGGCGCTGTGTATGTTGGTGTTGACCGCGGCGCTGAACCTGGTGTACCAGGGCGGGATGCCGTAGGGGAACGCGGCCTGCGCGTGGCGCGCCAGCAGGTCGGTCAGCAGGCTACCCTGGTCCAGCTTGCCGGCCTTGGTGAGCAGGCGGAACGCCGAGAGCCGCATCGGCAGCGGGAAGCCGACGATCACGCTCTTGCCGCCCTCGAGGCCGGCCCAGCGGGCCTGGTTGGTAGGATCGGTGAACCAGCGGATGAAGGCCGCCCCCGCGCCGGGATTGTGGGCGCCCATGGGGATGCCGAGACCGTCCGGGTTGCCCAGGTTCGGCGCGGGGCCGTTGACGCCGGGCGTCGGGATGTACTGGATGTCGCCGATGACCTTCGAGGCCCCTGGCACGTTGTACAGGGACCCGACGTTGCCCGAGTAGTCGGAGAAGATACTGGCGACGCGGCCCAGGGCCATCTCGCTCTGCATACCCTGCGTGTCGATCATGTTGATGTTGGCCTTGGGCACGAGGCCGCTCTTGTAGGCGTCGACCATCCACGCCAGGGCGCGGTAACCGGCGGACGACGGGCTGGTGAAGAGCGGGTGGAAGGAGCGATCCAGCATCGTGCCGCCGAAGGCGGCGGTCATCTGATACCAGTACGTGGAGAGCCCCTCGGCCGCCGAGAACGGGATATCGAGCGGGCTGGCCACGACGTGGGCCGACTGCAGGCGCTTGAGATCGGCGGCGTACTGCGCGAAGGTGCGCGGGACCGTGCCGACGCCGGCTGTGCGCAGGTCGCGCATATTGATCGTGGTCACGGTGAACGACGAATCCGCCGGCATGCCGACGAGCGTGCCGTTGGCGATGAACGAGCCCAACTGGGGCACGTCACGCTTGAGCGCGGCGACGTCGACGTAGGTGTTGAGCGGCTGGAACCACTTCAGGCGGTAGTACTGGCCGACGCGCGACCAATCGACGTCGGCGACGTCGGCGAAGTAGGCGTGCGCCATCGCCGCCGCCGTGATCTTGGTCTGCAGGGAGTCCCAACCCACGTTGGTCCAGTTCATGGTGATGCCCGTCTGCGCCTTGAATTGGTCGAGCAGGCGCTTGGGCGGCGGCGTCGAGGCGTAGGCGACGGTGATCGTCTGCCCGGCGAACGGTTTGGCGGCGGGAGCGGCGGGCACGCGGGCGGTGGCCGATGTCCCGGCGAGGACACAGGAGGCGACGAGAGCCGTGGCCGCAGCGGGTCGGACAATTCGTGGGAGCATTGATCCGTTCACCTCGTACCTTTCTGATCTGGTCTGGCGCGTCATGGCGGCGCGTCCGCGCGCACCGTCTCATGGTGACCAAGCGTATCACCGATATCGCGCATTGTCAAGCATCACCGCTCGCTATTGCTCGATCTTGCTCAGGCGCGCCCTGTGTCGTATGCTACACCCAGTCGCAGTAGTTGCGCGCCGGGCCTGGGGCTGAGGAGGCCGAGGGAGAGGTCGAGGGGGAACGATGCGGACGGGAATCGGCGCGGCGCGGGTGACGGCCGGCGAGATGGGCGCGCCCTTGCTCGCGGAAGAGCGCCGGCGCCGCGTCATGGAGGCGCTGGCGCGCCGGGGCGCCGTCGGGGTCGCCGCGTTGAGTCACGCTCTGGGCTGCTCGGAGGCGACGTTGCGCCGGGACCTGCAACGCCTGGAGGAGGAGGGCCTGCTGCGGCGTACCCATGGCGGCGCGATGCTCGCCGGCGATAGCGCGGAGGCGGAGTTGCCCCCCTGGGACAAGGCGACCCTACAAGTCGCCGAGAAGCGGGCTATCGCGGACGCGGCGGCGCGGCTGGTGGCGCCCGGCGAGTCTGTAGCGCTCAACGGCGGCACCACGACGCTGGAGGTCGCGCGCCAGCTCCGCGCGATCGACGCCCTTCGCGTGGTCACCAACTCGGTCGGTGTCGCGGCCGAACTGGCCGGCGCGCCGGGCCTGGAGGTGACGCTGACCGGCGGGACGCTGCGCGGTTCGCTGGAACTCTCCGGCCCGCTGGCCGAGCAATCGCTGCGCAACATTTACGTGGACACCGCGTTCATCGGCGTCGACGGGCTGACGGCCCAGCACGGGCTGACGACCTATAATCAAGTCGAGGCGTACATCAACCGCGCCATGATCGGGCAGGCGCGCCGCGTCATCGTGGTGGCCGACCATACCAAGATCGGGCGGGTGATGATGGCGCTGATCGCGCCGGCGCGCGACGTCGCCGTCCTCGTCACCGACGCCGCGGCCCCGCGCGACCACCTGGACAGGCTACGCGCGGCCGGAATCGAGATCGTGGTAGCCGTCTAAGCAACGTTCGACTATGAGGTGAAATATATGGCGGCGATCGAAGAAGATATTCGTAGCACCCCGGGCATCCTGCGGCGGACGTACGAGCGCGTGGCCGAGCGCAGAGACACCCTCGGCGTCCCGTTCGGCGGCCCCATCGCGCTGCTCGGCTGCGGCTCGTCGTATTGCGTCGCACTCGCCGCGGCGGCGGCCTATGAGCAAAAGCGAGGCGCGCCGGCGCAGGCGATCGTCGCCTCCGACTACCTGCCGCGACCGGGCTGGACCCACGTCGCCATCAGCCGCACCGGGCAGACCACCGAGTTGATATGGGCCATGGAGCGCGCCCGCGCGGCCGGGGCACCGGTGCTGCTGATCGCGGGCGAGGAGGGTTCCCCCGCCGCGCGCGTCGCCGACGCCGTGCTGCCGCTGGAGTTCGCGGCGGAACGGGGCGTCATCCAGACGCGGTTCGTTTCCGCCAGTGTCACCGCCCTGGGCGCCTTGACGGACGCGGGCGAGGCGGGCGACGGGGCGCGCGAGCTCCCGGAGCGCGTGGAACAGGGCCTCGCCCTGTTCGACCCGACCCCCTTGCTGCGCTTCGATCACGTCGTGTTCCTGGGACGCGGGGCGGGTTACGGGCTGGCCCGCGCGGCCGCGGTCAACCTGCAGGAAACGGCCTTGCTGGTCCCCGAGGCGCACCAGACGCTCGACTACCGGCACGGCCCCATCGCCGCGGCCGACGCGAACACCCTCGTCTGGTCGCTCGACGCGCCCGGCGACGCGGAGGCCGCGGCCGTGCTGGACGACGTGCGCCGTACCGGGGCCACGGTCTACGCCGCGTCCGACGATCCACTGGTCGCGCTGGCCCTGGCCCAGCTCGCGGCCCTGCACAAGGCGCGCGCGCGCGGCGTGGACCCCGCGGCGCCCCGCAACCTCGCGCGCGCCGTCATCCTCGACCGGTAAGGCCCGCGGTATCTGCGGCGCGCCTGATGCGCGCATCAGGCGCAAGGGTAACATCGGCGAACTGCGCGCGTGATCTGGGCTGCCAATGACGCTGGCCACGCAGGCTCCTCATCGTGGGAGCCGGGAGTGCATGAGTATGCAGGATGGCGGCACACATGCCTACCCGTGAGGGCAGCGTCGAGGACGGCGGACAGAACGTGTGGGCGAACCGTCATGATAGGTGGTAGGCGCGCATAGCACGTTTTTCGGGCAGCGGTGGCGAGGCCTACCGCGTCGCCCAGCGCCCCTGCCCAGCGCCCCTGCCCAGCGCCCCTGCCCAGCGCCTGCCCCGACCACGCCCGCGGTCCCCATCGTTTCAGGCGTCGGTCGCCCGCGACGGCGGGGCGGCGGACCAGAACTCCT
>JAABVA010000675.1_pt1 | contig 41112 bp, 46 predicted proteins | sample 5560331 | NCBI WGS metagenome assembly JAABVA01 (sample SAMN12812661, study PRJNA571458) | rock metagenome | isolation source: Antarctica rocks | place: Antarctica: Victoria Land, Mt New Zealand sud | collected 2016-01-07 | reverse complement strand
TTCGTGTGGGGGGCCGGGTTGATGTGGAGGCGGGGAGGGTGCATGAAGTTTTTTTTGGGGTGGAGGGCGGGGAGTATGTTGTTGGGGAGATGTGAGGGGGTGGGGAAGGGGGAGGGGGGAGTGGGGGGGAGGAGAGGGGAGGGTGTTAGGGCATGGGTTTATGAATTATGAAGGACGCTATAGAAGTGATGACACCAGTACGGTATGGAAAGCTACAATTAAAATCAAGGGCGTACATTTACTCCTCCAATTCTTGGTGTAAACACCGGCAAAACGTAGCCGCAAAATCCATCCTTGACGCGGCCCGGGGTTGCTTTATTGGTTTGGCACGGTGAGGGTTATCCCAGATCTCTCAATGAGCAGCGGTATCACTTTTACCAACGAAACGTTTCTCAGGAGTAGCGACAACGAATCAGTAGTCCCAAGTTTCGAAGAAGGCGATTGGGGATCACGGACTAAACCTTCCACACGCAGCATACAGAGTCCTCCCGCAGGACACTACTGCGTAAAGATGCCTGGATCGACAATGTCATTGTGTCTGACCGGCAGGTCTTTGATCCATCGAAGCAAAGGTTGCTATTCTTGAGCACAGTTTTCTCAGATTGAGCATAATGTTTCTAAAATTGAAAGCTCCGTGTCGCTTTGATGTCCTGTAAATAGATCTGGTCTTGAGGCTAGGTTCAGGAGAAGCTCAAGCCGTAATACATATATGAGTACTTTGTCCTAGATATTACTCTTTTAACAAAGCTGCATAATTTCTTTCTTGCTGGGCTTGCGATTTTGCGACAATCGTGCCATCACTTTGATGTTCGTACATATTCTATCTGGAAAACCAACAACCACACCGCGAAGGACTCAGTACACAAACTTTGATTCTGCTTTCAATGGGCAAAGGTCATTCGCTTTCGAGAAGTCCTTTCGCGTTCCTGAACATGGTAGGGGAACAGCTCAACCTCGGTTTGCTGCCTAGAAATGGACCGCAGCAGGCTTACCGCACGGTAGACTTCTCGCTAACCAACTGTCCGCCCGCATCAAGGCCGGTTCACTACAGCTGACGCCCGACTACTATCCATGACACCGTGGTACGACCCGGAAAAGGCTTTGTTCCAACTTGGTCGCTTCTCCCTTGTCTGAGCCCGCATTCTGTCAAAGGACTGCGTTTTATCATGCACCCAATCCTGATCAATTTCCAGATCTGGCCAAGGCAAGCAGATGCTTCGCTGCCACCCAGCCTTTGCTAGCTTCTCACTCAACAGACGCACTGTTGCCTAAGGCTGAACAATGGAAGGACTCGTTCAATTCAAAGAGATACTACACACCAGCTTGGGTATGAGTCTAGCCCAGCCGGGGGAATATGCAGCTCACGGATTTACAATCGACATCGAAGGATGACACGGCCTTGGTGCAAGCCTATACCTACATCGCCCTCTTTCGAGGGAGGACTCGAGGAGGCATTAGTACATTCGCCTTGCCCAGGCTCCCGTATGTCTACCCCTCTTTGGCTACTGTCGTTCTGCGGTGCGAAGATATCCTCGATCTCGGCCAATGCGCAGCCTTGCGTTGGAGAGCCACCGCAGACTGCGTGTGTCGATCATTGCATGATGGGCTCCGGTATACTCCTGTTGGTAGAATGAGTCTTCCAGCCAACACCCAGAACGGCCACAAACGCTACCCCAGATCCTGAAATGCGAATTGTCGGTTTCAATCATTGGGCAGCTTCGCGGACAAAGTCCTACATGGCCGCTCCAGACGGCAATCTCCCCGCTTCCGATATCAGGAACAATACTTACCGGGTCTTTACGTTCGATTGATTCCCTTTGCCTCGGAATCTACTTTGCAAGCCACAAGTCCTCCATGAGAGCTGATTGTGTCCTGGATGTGCGTTTTAATCAATATCAAGCTGGTCCCACATGGGAACCTCTTAGAATCTTGATGCCCTTGACCATTTGTTCAGCTACCTCACATAAAAAGCCACCGGTACCTAATAAGCAATCCAAGACAACATCCCAAAGACTTGCTCGGTGTCCCCATCACAGTACAATATGCATCCTTTTCCGATACGAGCTGAATCACCATACGTGCCTTGCGCGTGAGATATCACCGCTCCCAAACAAATTTTTTTTCTGTCTGACAAACTGAGAGCAGACTCAAAGATTACCTTAGCAAAGGTGGCAGCCGCTATTCTTTCGCTGACCTCACCCAACAAGAGTGCCAGATAGCTTTTCAGTATTGGGCCGCATACGCCCGCAAAGATCTACCGGACACTTTTGCCCAACAACGCACTGTTTGCCCGCTGTTGTATTGTGGGAAAGCCTTTGATAGTCTCGAATCTTATTTGAATCATGTTTCAGCGTGCCCTCGGCTTTCTAATGGGTGGTATCAGTGCCCGGTCTGTCGTCGCCATGAGAAATTTACCCCTCCTATGTCAAAAAGCGAAGAGATCTCGCAACATTTAGTCCAGAAAAAGGAAACAAAATTGCGGCGCGCCGTCTCGTTTTTCAAACACTTCGGTGGTTGGAAGAGCTTTTCACGACAGAACAATGCTTCTCCTATCTTACCCTGCAAAACCAGCCCGCTACACCGCTGGCATATGAACAAACGAACACGAGATAGACATGAGCTGGAAGGTCGCCTCCACAAGTCTTGGCTACATGAGCTTGACACAGTGGATTACAGCTCGGAATGCTTGAAGCACCACGATTTTGGGGACCAGAAAGATCAAGACATTTATGGGACTGACATCACAAGCCGGAACGTTACTTCTTGTATAACAGGGCCAGCGCTCAAGTGCTCAAGCGCTAGCGTGACACCAGCGGAACTTTGTGGCAGCGACCCTCCATGTTACGAGTTGCTAAGCAATGAACTGCAAAGACCTGAGCTCTCCGCCCAACCGGATTACCTAATGGATTTAGATGAGCTAGAGGCTTTCGATCTCATTTGTCCTATTTCACCCACGCTTACGATCCGAGAATCTACTTTTACGCCCTTGTCAGATCTCGTCAGTCCAATTTCTCCAATTGGCAGCAGTACCTGGTCAGATTTACTCAGCCCAGTCTCTCCAATCCAGAGTCCTTCAACCCAATGGACTTCGAAAAGCCAATCGCGTCGGCCGGTTCTATCAATTGTGACCAACACTGAGTCTGCGAATACGAAGCCAGCCAAAAGGCACACGGCCAAGGATGATGATGGTCCCAGTCGACCTTACAGGCATTTCACCAATGGTGCTCTCCAGCCTCGGTCCTCGATGCTTGCAAATGGATATACCGGCGGGCTACTTTCTAAAGACGAACTGCCAACGTCACAAACACTAATTAAGGATCTTCGGGATCTTGTGTCCGTCTTGGATGACTACTGGATGAAGAAACTGTCTTCAGTACCCGGACTACCGGCGAGAATGACACGTTTCCAGGTGGGTTCGCCTATCGAGACGGGCCTTCAATCTATACAATATTGCTTTCGGGGTGTGTTACCAAGGACCTTTATGGAAATCTTCTCACTGGCCAAGCTTGCCTTCGCTTGTGCATACATAATCTACGAGAACGATGATGCTTACTCGTGGGACGCATTCTTCCAAGACATACTAGAACTGGGTCAGGCTATAGCAGACAAGCGAGATCAACATCTATTTTCGGATGTGGCTTTTCTGATTTGGTCGCCACCGGAGATACCGGAATTAGTGCGGCAAGGAGTCGTCCAGTCGAAAAGACCTTTGCAGATGTCACCTCCCGTTTCGAAATACAATCCCTTTGAGTGGGAAGACCATGCTTTTTTATCCGATGGAAATTCCGACAGCTTTATGCTTCGACTATTCGAACAATCACCACGTCCGTCCACTGGACTTGAAAGCCAAACTGACGTACTGGACACTTTGAAGAGCGGGAAAGTTATCAGGGTTTGCTCACACTATTTAGATGGTAATTCGTTGTTCAAGACCGTCAAATTTTCTCGGCTGATGAGTTCATAGCCCTTGACTATGTAGGTATAGCAGACGGGGAGAGGAGCCACTCACTCCACTCACCGTTGCAGTCGGAACAGTCCTTGGCCCACATCCAGATGATCGAAAATTACATCCTCATGCCACTCGTGGAGCTGCCGGCGATGAAAGGCTTTTGCGATGCCATTATGACAACAACAATCGATTTGTGTGATGGAGTGCTACGCAATGTTCGCGAAGTCGAAGTCAACCTTGCCTTGAATGGTAATGTGAGTCTTGGCAAGAATTATGGCTTAGAGGCATACTAACAGCTAGCCAGCGATGTTATCAACCCCGCCAAGCATATGAGGAGTTTCTGACACTCGTAGCCTCTCTGTGCGACAATGCCATGTCTCAATCTGATTCGAGCTGGCGAGATCGCTATTATGCCGCAAATCTTGATAAAGTGCAAGCCATATGTTTGGAGCTTATAAACCCCAAGCGTCAAATGCTTGCTGTTCTCAAGCAGGTAGATACTCCAGCTACAGTCCCTAGCCAGGACCGTTCTTGCCTAGAAACGCCAACATCGGCAACATCGTTTCAAGATCCTAGTCCTACGAGCTCTACATCGACGACTTCGACCTCCAGCTTTTCAAACGTTTCACCGGGCTCCATCACCAGTTATAATAGCACACAATTCAGCTCACTAGAGAACTCACCTACAAGACCCTCACCAAGTCCTAGCAACACCTCCCCAACATCTCCGCTTCCTCCCGTGCCCATTCTTCGCTGTTTGACATGTGGCCAAGCGTTCAAAGGCGTGTATCGGATAACGAATCTCCAGCGCCATATGCGCAACACTCACATTCGGCGCATAAAGCTCGTTTGTCCAGAGCCAGGATGCGGCATAGAGTGCAGTCGGACAGACAATCTACGCAAACATCGCAGAGTTGTACATGGACTTATCGATAAGACAACACGGCAGAGTGCTCCAAAACATGATAGACGGAAGATTTAACGGAAGATTTACTGACAAGGATGCCTTTGATTGGTGTAATCTCAATGTCAGATATTCCATATGGGTCTGGCAAAAGCAAGCCTAAAGCGCAGGGATACTTTAATCGAAATTTATATATTATGAACAATAATACCATATAATCTATAATACTCAAGCGTCACGTTCACATGTCTTCCCTGCGAATAAGACTCCTGACTTGTACACTTTGTAATACATAGTATCATCAAGCCATGTCTTTCAAATACTCGTCACAAGATTCGGATCGCACCCTGATCTCCTAATCATTGCTGGGGTTACTCTGTCAGGAAGTTTAACATCCCCTACTAGCACGACAACACAGCCCAGTCCTCCCCAGACGTGGATAAACGCAATGGAGGACTAGGTAGGCTTTCATGGAGGACTCTTTGGGAAACGGACCGCACGAGTCCCTTCCCGAACACGGTGCGGCCCAGATCAAGTTCTCCCTGAGGCAACGGCAAGAGTCTTTAACCCGAAAATGCGGCCTAAAACGCTGCTGCTTCATGTCCCACAAGTGTATAGAACAAGGCGAAACAGTACAGGGCAGCTCAGCCAAAGACCGTGGGGGAGGACTGGCAGGACTTCTAGATACCCGGAAATCATTACGCCAAAGGAAAGAAGCAACAGCGCAATACAAAGAATTGACACAGGACGAGACCAATCTGTCAGCCTCAGGAAGAAAGATCTCAATCTCGGAAAAAGAGGTTCTTAGATGCGAGGAACGATCATAAGACACCTATATAGAGCCACCATGCCATCCTTCGAGGACTATATTTTCGTCCTCATAGATGAGAGAAATATACCAGAAATAGCTCCACGCACCGAAACCTCCACCACACCCGTTTCTCTCACAACGCCCCTCCAATCCAGCTACGTCGCTCGCTTCAGTCCCTCCTTCCCAGATCCGCACTTGCCATTCCGTCACCAATGCCGTTCGTCCCCCACGTACCCTCCTCCCACACCCTAAGCCTCCCTACTAATACTCCACCCATAGCCACGCCTCCACGCCTCTTCCCCCACCTCGCCCCACGTTCAAATCCTTCTCCCGCCTCCCTGCCCCACCAACGCCACAGCTGAAAGACTGGTTGGAGAGAGGGCAGAATTTTGAACGCGTGCCTTTGGGGTTAGCGACAGAGAGAAGGTCGGAGAGGGAGATGAGGGAGCGGTTGGAGGGGGTTGAGAAGAGGGTTAAGGGGGAGAGATGATGGGGGTGGTGGGGTGGTGAAAGCTGGGCGGGCTAGGGCTTAGGAGAGAGGCTATGAGAGGTAGGGGAGGAGTGGGAGATTAGAGTAAATGGGGGTGTTGTCGGAGTTTAGGCGCTTGGAGCCTTGTAGGAAAATTTAAGCGCGCCTGGCCGTGGTTCCTTAATAATTGTCTTAGCGGAACTTGCTTAGACGTTCTCTACGAATTACACCTTCTCGAACCTGCAAACGCTCTCATTGTGATACGGTCCAGCTTAATAAAATTAGGTACCTATATAGACTTTGACACTTTACTTAGATCTTCCTGAAGACGGATATTCTTGCTCGAGAGTCTGAGCCCGCCGTGGATTTTCTCGAAACATACACCAAACTCAATGTTCAGGCTTCGAACCAAGATATTCAACCTGTTAGATCCAGTTCTACCTACATAGTTTACGCCTCCATTATTTAGCAACCTCACCATATACACCAACCACATGCATAATCCTCTGGCCTCCACCCGTCAGTAGGTCTGAAACCTGAAGATCTAATATTTAACTTTGAATTCTCTAATTCACAATTTAAACAATGTTCGACGGCAAGGGCAAGTTGAGCTCATCCGATAAACCCTTTTTTCGTGCCGCCGAAAAGCTATTAGAGACAGCGTTAGACCTTCATGTATTCTCTTGAATTACGAATTAGTAAAGCCATGCCCTTTCTACTCTCGTTCTGTTTGATATTAGCACTCATACATATGGTTTTTGCACATAACTTTACCACCTATGACGGAATAATTACGGTTTTTTTCCAGAGTCCCATGGCCGTGGCACTTTCAATGTACTGTGGACCTGCCTGACGATCCTGTTCCTATGCACCTGGACTGTAAAGCACCTCAACATCTCAAACCCAAAAGATAGCATGCTAAAAAAGCTACTTCGTAAGGTCGGATGGATGATCTTCACCGCGATAGCCCCTGAATACACGACCGTCAACGCCCTCTACCAGTATGTTCAAGCACGCCGATCTGTTGCCACAGTGAAGGCTCAATTCGGTTACGAGTGGTGGACCATGATGCATACTTGTTATGCACTGATGGGCGGACTGGTTGTGCAGAGCGCCGACGGCACCCGATATGGATTCACATGGATTGATCTGCGCTGGCTGTGGCAAAAAAATGTCATTGACCTTTCTGACATGGAAAGAAAAGATATCAAGATAGAAGTAAGGCGGATGCTATGGCAAAGGGATTTGCCTGTGCGCAAGCTGCTTGGTTTCTCATCCAAATTATCGGACGTTTATTCCAGCGTCTGCCGTTCGCGACTTTGGAAATGAGTATTATCCCCCTGATTGGCAGTACCTTTCTTACATACTTTTTCTATTGGGAGAAACCCCTCGATCTGGAAACCACGACGACAATAATGGCCCCCGCCATCACCGAGACCCATCTTGCTCAGCTCTGAGCGCGAGACCCAATGTGGGATCAGCGACTCACCCCAGAACAATTCAAAGCCCAGATGATCCCGAATGAATTCTCGACTGACCAGTACGACTATAAAGCAGAAAATTATCATACGACAAACCTGGAGGGCCTATTGATGGGTTTAGTTGGGACCCTGTTGTGTGCATTTCACATGGCGGCCGTGGAACTTCAATTTTCCAACCTATGCCGAATGCATTCTATGGAGAGTATGTGCATCGTGTGCCGTGGGGTCTCTAGTCCTGATTTCACTGACAATGCCCTTCCCAAAATGGTTTCGCTGGCCCTTTATGTTCCTTCTAATGGCTGTTCACATACTCTCTCGACTCTTCATTCTAGTTGAGCTGTTTGTTGGCTTAGGATCCCTGCCACCTGGTGTTTTTGATACTGTTGACTGGTCATTTTATATTCCGCCTTTGGTGTAGCGCGAATGATTAATCAAAAAAGTACGAAAGGTTCTGCTACGTTTCTTACGCTGGTTATCTTCTGTCGTCGAATCATCGTCCATAGCCACTGTTTGGTATTTTATGTAATCAGAGAAGTCACTTGTACTATGGCTTTGTTGGTCAAATTACACTACTTTCATATCTCAATCAGTAATCATTACAGAAGCGCTAATAACCTTGCATAAAATCCTCAATGGCTGTTTGTTCCATATTAGATATATAGCTTTTCTACTATAACTGTGCACTTCGTTTTGCTATAGCACTACCAATCCATCAATTTCACTTACTGTGATACTACTTCTATCCACCATCTCTCAGAACGGTATTCCAGTCACAAAAACTGCACACAGGCTTTAATGCCAGCACAAGATCACTGGATTCCCTCGTACACCTTTTGATAGACACAAGATAAAGGACCTGATAGTGCTGAAGCCTTTCGTTTCCCATCAAACCGTTCGGATTGTCAAAAGCAATGATGGTAGAAGTACTGCGTATGCAAATCGGATATTTCCGTTCAGAGCTCCGTTTTATGAGATTTTGGCTGGAAGACTGATGGACGGATTCGTGCGCTGGATGGTGAGTACATAGCGTTGTGTAGGCGTACGAACGAGATCCAAATGTACGGAAATTGAAGTCGCGAAAAGATCAGATGATTCATCTATCACCGCAGTGTCTATGGTGGTTATTCTCAGGTGTATGCAAAAGTCCTCCAGCGCTATGCAATAGAAAAGCAGGACCGCGATGTATCTAAAATCCATTCGCAATCAAAGACTTATGATGAAATGATTTCTTCTCCATCGAGCACATCCTTGATGAACCCCTTTGAGAACCTCACCATCTGTTCATAGGTAATCTCGAACCCATCCGTCGCACCGTAATAAGGATCTCCAACCTGCTCTCCCTTTCTTCCCCCAAAATCACCAAACAGCATGATCTTTGCCTTCTTCCCCGTCGCACCGCTATTCTTCATGGCCCTCTGCCGTGCCCGCTCCAAGTCATACAAATTATCATCATCCATAGCCAGAACATAGTCAAACTCTGTAAAATCACTAGCCTGAACCTTCCGGGCGGCATGGTCGTAGCCCGCAATCCCATTATCCTCAAGCGTACTCATCGTCCTCGAATCCGGCGGGGCACCCGTATGGTATGCGCCCGTCCCTGCCGAATCAACATGAGACAGCCTTGGGTGCGAAGATGCCAAAGAGTGCAGTACGGCTTCGGCCATGGGAGAACGGCCTTGTGCAGAGTATTAGCGAGAGACGGCTTTCGCCACGCGAGGCTGAGGGCTCACAGATGTTTCCCAGGCAGACGAAGAGCACGACGACTGGCTGGGCAGGCGAGGTGGCTTCCGTGCTAGCCATTACGCGTTGCGCAGGCGTGTGGAAGGGGGAAAGACTACGATCAGGTCTTGGTGGAGAAGCGATGGGATTGAGGGCGGAAAGGCGAAAAAGAGTAACGCGTCGTTGAGGCTGAGCTATGTAGGGCTGCAGGGGGGTCGTTTTATTTACGCCTGCAATTGCTTATTCCTGGAACAGCAAGAGTGTGAGGAGGCCCCCAAGGCTGCAGAACCACATCTTCAGCTCCTCGCTCATACGATCTTATACAACATATTTGTCTGTGAAGGTCGTTGAGAGAAGCTCTGCGAGATCTGTGCGAAACTTCGAGGGCTGTACCGTTTCCTGCGAGTAGCCATAGCAACAAGCAAACAACCATCTAATCGTCAATCGTGCATGTCCCCGCCTTAAGGATAGAATCTGGAATCCCTCGAGATCCGCCTCGATAGGTGACGAATCTGCCGCGATAGCAGACGACCAACATTCCTCGGCTCAACCCTGCCTCATTTATCTCAAACACCATGGCATACAATCGCCTAGGTAGTCACATGTTTCCTTTCGTAGCAACGCTTCATTGTTGAGATCCTACTCACTCTTTATTCCCTCGATATCACACGTGACACTGTTTCAGCATCTGTCTTGTTCCGGCCTTCAAACGTTCGTATACTGACGACGTGAACGAACTGTAGACTATTCTGGACGGTACCCAGACGAAGAAGAGGAATACCACCAACCTCCAATGGATCCCCGCGCAGGTCGCACTCCTTCCCCCGGCCGGCCACTGCAAGGCTATACCCTTGAAGATGGACCGTACAGGCCTCAGCAAGCACCTCTACAAATCCCCATGGGCCCTGGAGATAGACTGGCAGCGCAACCTACATATTCAGTGGAGAACATAGCAAACTCGCACAATCACAACGAGCACTATGAAAGCCACAACCCATTGTCCAGACAGGGCTACGATTATGCAAGTAATGATTACGCCATATCTCCGGAAGAGCATCATAATGCCTACTATCAGCAACCATACGAACCTACTTTACACGAACATGGCCCACCGCCGTTTTCTCAATTTGATCCGCAAGACGAGCAACCATACTATGACGACAACGATCATCAACCGATTCTCCAAGCTGATAGCGCCTACGGACCAAACCCGCAGATACAGCCGCCATTCGAGGATAGATACGATGCTCCTCCTCCTGGCACAACCCCAAGTCCTGCACCTATCCGGCGATGGAAGACAGTGAAGGAGGTACAACTGTTCAACGGCAACTTGGTGCTCGATTGCCCTATACCGCCAAGGCTATTGAGTCAAGTACCTCACGCCGAACCTCCAGAAAGAGATGAGTTTACCCACATGCGATATTCTGCGGCAACTTGCGATCCGAAAGATTTCTACGACGAGCGTTTTACGCTGCGGCAGCGGCTTTTTGCGAAGCCAAGACACACTGAACTCTTCATCGTTGTTACAATGTACAACGAAGACGACTTTCTTTTCGCAAGAACCATGACCGGTGTATTCAAGAACATTGAGCATATGTGCTCCAGGACGAACAGTAAAACCTGGGGTAAGGAAGCGTGGAAGAAGATCGTCGTCTGTGTGGTCAGCGATGGGCGTGCGAAGATCAACCCGCGGACGAGAGCTGTATTGGCAGGTCTTGGTGTATACCAGGATGGTATTGCTAAGCAGCAGGTGAGCGGCAAGGACGTCACAGCACACATCTACGAGTACACTACGCAAGCGGGCTTGGACCTCAAGGGCAAGACCGTAGTGGTAAAGCCCAAAGGAGGTACTCCTGTGCAGATGATATTCTGTTTGAAGGAGAAGAATCAGAAGAAAATCAATTCGCACAGATGGTTCTTTCAGGCTTTTGGCCGCGTACTGGATCCCAATATCTGCGTTCTGCTTGACGCGGGAACCAGACCCGGTAAAGACTCAATATATCATCTATGGAAAGCCTTCGATCTAGAGCCTATGTGCGGTGGAGCCTGTGGAGAGATCAAAGTCATGTTGAACGCGGGCAAGAAATTGATAAATCCTTTGGTTGCCACTCAAAATTTTGAGTACAAGATGAGCAATATTCTTGACAAACCTCTTGAATCTGCGTTTGGGTTCATCTCCGTGTTACCAGGAGCTTTCTCCGCCTATCGATATGTTGCCCTGCAAAACGATAAGAACGGCTCGGGGCCACTTGAGAAATACTTTGCAGGTGAGAAGATGCACGGAGCAAACGCGGGTATTTTCACCGCCAATATGTACCTGGCTGAGGACCGAATCCTGTGTTTCGAACTTGTGGCGAAGAGGAACTGTCGATGGATACTGCAGTATGTCAAATCGTCGACTGGCGAGACAGACGTACCAGACACCATGGCCGAGTTTATCATGCAGCGGAGGAGATGGTTGAACGGCAGTTTCTTCGCCGCTGTCTACGCCCTAGCACATTTCTACCAAATCTACCGAAGTGGCCACAGCTTCTTGCGCAAGCTCATGTTTCTGGTAGAGTTCTCTTACCAAACCATCAACATGCTCTTCGCCTGGTTCGCTATCGGCAACTTCTTCCTCGTCTTCCACATCCTCACGAATTCACTCGGCGACAAAGACCTTCTCTCCACCACCGGAAACATCCTTGGCGTCGTCTTCGAATGGCTCTACCTCGCTACTTTGCTTACTTGCTTCGTCCTCGCACTCGGAAACCGCCCCCAAGGTTCAAACAAATTTTACATGACTATGGTCTACTTCTGGTGTGGCATCATGGTGTATCTCATCTTCGCCTCTGTCTTCATCACCGTCCGCTCGATTCAAATGGAAACGCATCAAAAGGGCTTCAATATCTCCGATCTCTTCAAAAACCCGCTATTCTTCACCCTCATCGTTTCCCTCGCTTCAACCTACATTCTCTGGTTCGTCATTAGCTTCCTCTTCTTCGACCCTTGGCACCTCTTCACATCCTTCTTCCAATACCTCCTCCTTACCCCAACCTACATCAACATCCTTAACGTCTACGCCTTCTGCAACACCCACGACATCACCTGGGGCACCAAAGGCCCCGACACCGCTGAAAAACTTCCCTCAGCCGTCCTGAAACCAGGCGGCAAAGTCGACGTCAACATCCCCCAGGACTCTGACGACCTCAACACCCAATACGAGGCTGAGCTGGCTAAGATTGCCCAAAAAGCTCCCAAGGAAGTCAAAGTCGTGTCGGAGAGCGAGCATCAGGAGGACTATTACAAGGGATTTCGATCCGCGGTCGTGCTTGTATGGATGTTTTGCAACTTTGCGCTTGCGGCCGTGGTCTTGAGTGCGGGCGGGCTGGAGAGGGTGGTAGTGGGCAACAGCACGACGCAGCGGAGTACGGTCTATATGGCGGTGGTCCTGTGGAGTGTGGCGGGCTTGAGCTTGTTCAGGTTTTGTGGGGCGGTGTGGTTTTTGGTCGTTAGGCTGGTGAGTTGCGTCTTTGCAAGAACCATTGATGGGATATATTTGTTTCTGGAAGTTTTGCTAACGCATTGGTGCGTGATAGTTCCGCGGTGTCTGAATCTTTCGGGATCATAGTAATTTGAGATTTGGTGGGGATGTGATACCATAACGGCGTTTGAGGGATCTTGAATTTCGATGTCCCGTTATGGAACCTGGGGTTTATAGTATTGAGTTGATGTAGCTCGGGTATCAGTATCAGTGATCTTTTCAGGTGCGGTATTGTAATACCCTTGTACGCTGTACTGCAGCCCATCTATGTACGTTAGGAATGGATACTAGGGCTCTGATGGGGTTTAAATGTCTCTTCAAGTCGCCTGATTCATCCCATTCCTGATATCAAGGCTAGCTCTAGTAAATCCTACCTATCCACCTCTTTAACCTTGGTTCCAGAGGTCTCAGTAAGCTCCTACATAAGTGACGAGAAAATTTTACGGGCGGAGACGGATGGTTTTATTGTACTGGGCTTGTTTCCCTAAAAATACCACCCAGGTACATATCTCTGGTATCTCAAGTTTTTTTTTTCTTTTTCTTTTTTTTGGCCTGGTTCTGGAGAAGTCCAGGAAGAACTCGTATCCCATGATGCGGGGTTTGTACTGCGTGTTGGTAACTTTCCTTGGCTTTTTCGACATGGATCTAATTGGGAGTTTTATATTATGTGAGATGGGCTACTAGGTCACTGTTTCTAAGAATTGGGGGGGGGGGGGGGGGGTGTTGCGAACCATGGGAGATCTTCTTTCTCATAGATGGTGAAGCTCACTTTATGAATATATGTAAAAATGGAGATGGATGGATCAAAAGGTGTGTGTGTGTTCATGATGCTTTTAATTAACGGGTTTTCTTTATCTTTTCGATTAAAGGAACTAAATACTTATGAAGCTGAAGGGTTTGCGCTTCTTCCGGTTTTAGCCTACGTGAATACCAGATATTTCTGACTGATCTTACCACGTCTGTCTGTCATCTTGGCTGTTGCGATGTTGCTCCATGAGAAGCCTATCGTTTGCAGGTGTGGGGGTGAGAAGCCTGGTGTAGGTCATGGACTTGGTATTAGCAGAGATTTTGAATACTAGCTTCGTCGGAATAGATTATTTGATCCATCGAGGGGTTTTCCTGTTTGATGAGGAATTGAGACATATTCGTGGGTGGGGTTTTCCATCAATAGGGGCTTTGAGACACCGGTTATCGTTAGAGCTATGGAGCAGAGCATGGAGTCCATGGAGTAAGTAATATCCACGAATATGCGAATCCGCGTTTCCGGTACAGCGCTTGGCCATGTTTTCATTTGGAAGGGTGTATTTGTTGCCAGGGAAGCTTTTGGCTGAGGGAGGTTGAGGACGTAAATTGAAATCAACTGGAATCGTTGGTGGTATTTAGGTCTCCGTTTCCGGTTGCTGTGGGACGTGGTTTGTTGAGAGATAGGTCGAAGGTTGGGGTTTCGATGCTGATATGTCTTCGTTGGGTACTGTGGGAGATGGTAGACTTGTGACAATTCGGTGGATGTAGCTTGTTATAAGGTTGGGGGTTGATTACAGTATACGTGGGATTTTGTAGGTAGAGGTTTTTCGCTGGGTATGAAAGTCTGTTTTGCTTTATTGGGATGTAAATTGAGAATTTAACGTAGACGTCAAGAATAAGTGGTTTGGGATCAAGTGGCTTTGGCAGACCAAGTGTTCGCGAACACAGATTGAGAGCGACAGCAATTTGCTGGATCTACATTTTACAGTACTCGTTTAATAAAAAGATACGGAAAAGATGTAATTTTCTGGTCTTGCTCAGGTGGCCAAAGAAGTTCTTGGGAGATGGGGTTGAAAGTTTGTGGTGGTTGAATCGAGGAGACCCATTATGGTAGCTGGATTGCTCAGGTAGTAAATTTCAGGGTTTCCTACGACCAATACTAAAGTCTCAGTTGTTACATATTCTTGGTATGTGTATGTTTCTTCTTGACCCAATATCGTGCTAACGGGGAGAGGACTATATTTGATGTTCAAAGCTTGGGTAGAAAGACTATTCGATTCTGGTGGATTTCATATATTATGCATAGTAATCGTCAAACATTCGATTTCTCATTAATTCGTTTCATTTCCACTGTGCTGGTGCAAGACTATGGTTATTCTTGCAGCAGGATCCGAGATCCTTCACCTTGCCTTTCATCCTCCAATCTGATTTGACCTTCTCCTTGCGACCGGCGCAATTCCCAGCCGTCTTGCAATTTGAAACTCCAGTGACAGAGCATTCCAGCTAGGAATCCTACAGCATCATTTCGAAATGCTAGTATTCCACCTACAGTGATAAGCATAACTGACCATCTTCTTTTCTTTTCTTCGTCTGTGAGATCCTTCATTATCTTATCACTACTTCTATTTCCTACCGCTTCGACGTTGGAATCGTCATCCTTGCGGACTCTTAAGTCCCGAACGCTGGCGGAGTTAAGGCTTTCGCCTACATTCGCTAACTCCAACCCAGCTGCAACGACCATGACAGCCAGTAAACCAATGGGAAAACCGGACAATATCCTTGTCGTAAAATCTCCAGCAAACAGCCCGAGCAAGAGCTTCAACAGGCCAAGGAATATTATGCTCGCTCCAGATCGTGCGCCGAAACGATATTGAGCAGCTAGTCCACCAGAACCATGACATACTGGCATGCTACCAAACCAACAGCCAACGAGGTTCATGGCCATTACACTCAGCCCCATCGATGTTACCAATGGTGCTTGGACATTAGGGAGAATGTCTGCAGCCAGAAAGGTGACTGCAACGACAGAATTTAGTGTCGTTAGCGGCACCTGCCCCAGACCAGCTTGTAATGTGCCAGTGCTGAATTCAGATGGCAAGGGGATAACTACATGAGGACTCCATATACCGAGCGAAGGTAATCCATCCCTGTACCCAAAAGGCCTCCATAGGAATGAACCGACAATACCGGATAGTAGAATAATTAATGCGTAAGGTACCTTTGTAGATGAAGGGGTCAATAAAAGCGCTAGGAAAGCGATGATCGCAATGGCGAGCGACCAAAATTGATAGTCAAACCAACCCAAAGGTGTTTGAAGTAGAGTACCAGAATACGTGACAAGTGAAAGTCCGGTACCCATCTGTATCCCTTTGATGACTGGTATAGGTATCTTCTTCGTAAACCACTGCAGTAGTCCAGTGAAACTAAAAAAGCCGATGACTGCTGCGACAAAGATCCCAGCAGATATTGTCTCCGCCTCATTGAAGCGTTGTCGCAAGGCGACCGCAGCAATAGCTTTCATAGGTTGAACTGGTAAAGGAATCCCGAAGAACAGGCCTGTAAACACGTTCGCTAGACCACCAAAGACGAGTGTACTCGACAAAGAGATGGATTTGTTATTAGCCAAAGCTATCATGATTGGTAAAAGAGTCCCAAGATCTCCGAAAGATCCTGAGATCTCTTGCCAAGGTTGGCGGCGGAAGGTTTGTATATTATAGCGTTGTACACCTCGTAGTCTTCGAATTTCCTTGCGAAGAGCCTCCATGATTCGGCCGTAGATTTTGGGTATCCTTCTGGATAAATGTGCTTCCATCTTGCCATCTAGGCAGATGACCATTGGTTTGAGACGCGGCAGACGCGGCAGCGCTTGCAAAGCCAAATTCATTTGCAGGTACATTATCCTGACCTCTACACAAGGACCCAAAGCTCAGAGGTAGCTACAACCTCCTCATCATTATGAGCGCGGCCAACTCATCGTGGCGCCTGGCTCGGTCAGGTTTGTCTTTATATATCCCACCAATGCTCTATCTCTAGTTGCTAATGCTATTCCCTCCTAGCCACCGCTCTCAACCCCTTCCACCCCTACCCCCACCATCTCCTCCCTTCCATCACCCTTACCCTCGCCACCCGCCGCACAATACTAGAACGCTTCCTAGGCCGGAAACAGCCAGCCAAGGAATTTCTCGATCCTTCAAATCCCAATCTCCTCAAACAGAAACCCCCGGGCCCCGAAGACAACATGCCCAAGCGCGGCGACCTCGATTCGTCCTCTATCTTCGATGAAGCAGTACCTAAAGCCAAGGACGTTCCTCAAGCCTTGTACCGCGACCCAATCACTATGGCCGCTGCACTTGACCCTAGACCTATGGCGCGAAAGCGCTGGCAGAGGAAAATGGTGATCAAGGATATACAGCAACGATATCGTCTGAATAAGACAAAGAAAATTTTGAGAACCGAGCGATCACATCTGTCAAAGTCGCCTATGTTTAAGACAAGCATCAAAAAATTAGGACCTTTGGCGAGGCAGATCGCCGGCAAGCCGATCGAGGAGGCAATGGTGCAGATGCGATTCAGTGCAAAGAAAGCAGCCGCAGATGTGTTGAAACAATTGAGACTCGCACGAGACGAGGCTATGGTGTCGCGAGGTATGGGATTGGGTCTAGGTCCAGTGAAGGTGGATCCGACAACTAGGAAGGCCAGCATGCCAAGCAAAGACACGACAGAGGATTCTCCAGGTATGGTGGTAGAAGACAAGAAAGGAAAAAGAAGGTTCGTGAGCGACAAAACGAATATATACGTTGATCAGGCATGGGTCGGAAGGGGTCGGTATGACCGGTCGCCAGAGTTCAGGGCCAGGGGACAGATGAATATTCTAAGGCACCCTTCAACAAGTGAGTCTTCTTTATCAGTGTCAGAAGTTGACGTGTGTGCGGGCGGCTGACTGATGGCACTTCTAGGCATTTCGGTTGTGCTCAAGGAAGAATCGACGCGGATACGATTGGCGGAGGAGAGGGAGCAGAAGCGGCTGAGAAAGAAGGTGTGGGTGCCCTTGAAGGATAGAGCGATTACGGCGCAGAGGCAGTATTGTCTTTGGTGATTGTGGGCTGGCAGTTGGAGAAGCAGGGTATATCATATAACATGTCAAGGTCGCCTCGCAAGGGACGGGCGCTTTGGGTCTACGAATATGTAGCATGTATATTTAAATTCTAAAGCGAACTTACCTACCATCGTCTGTCTACCTATGGAAGTTATAACATAAGTGTATTCATATCTACAGCATTGGATAACATCTCACCGCACAAAACCTGCCTCCGATCTCTCGCTTTTCTCCATCCTGGTCCGTTGTCCCCAACGCTGTGTCATCGTACCTCGAATACAGCATTCAACCCCTTAAACCCGATCCCTCTGGCCTACATAAACTTGCCTAAATAAACTTGCCTAAACTCTATCGTGTGTGCACAGATGAATCTATCCTCTTTTGAGCGAAGCGTGGGGGTAAACGCAAGTGAACTAATTGATATTGTGGGTTTGAAAAAAAGTTGGCGGAGGGAAGTCCGAGCGTTCATGGGCGAATATAGTGAAAGACTCGAATTTCATTCACAAACAAGTATCACAGCGTCACCATGTCACGACACCTGAACGTTTGGGAACATGGATTTCATTATCGGCATACAAAAAAACTCAACGTAGCCCACTGACTCGGAGAGACAAACTGACTAAGAACCGCAGGTCTGACAAAGGGGAAAAACAGATTAGTCCAGGACAAGAAGCCTCCATGGACACAACTTTTACAAGCATACGCAGGTCGACAAGCTCTTTGTCTATCGCGTCCACCGCTACCAGGAAGCTTAACATCTTCGCGTCCTTCATCCTTTGAACAACAGCGCTGTCACCTTAATGGCACCAAGACTAAAGCGCGGGCACAGAACCGCGTATTCAGGCCTCGTCAGTCTGTTCGCAATACTGAGATCCATCCGTGCTGTCCAGAGCTTTCCCGTTGTCGTCCCGGGCGGAGCGGATCGGCAGTCGTCGCTGTCGGTGTGGTTGTCGGTTGATGGACTGGAAGCCGAGAACGGTCGGTGGCGCAGGGGAGCTTGGCTGTGTATCATCGCCGCGCAATGTTATCGAAGTGTCTATCAAACGGGAAGCTTGGACCAGATGACGTCGCTTTCGAGGTGGTCTTGTGTCAGCGGTAGGTGAACTTGCTACAGCGGCAGGTAACTTCGCGGCGGCGGTTGTACTGGCAGCACGTTTGCGTTTCTTGGAGATCTTTGACTTTGAGGTGTGCGTATTGCCGCCCCGCGCTGTGCAGTTCTGACTTGCCTTGATAGGGGGGTGGAGCTTTGAGTCGATATTGGGGAGGATTTCGAACCCAGGGAGGTCTGCGGCGTCGGATGATCTGGTTTCGTTCTCGATGACAGTCAAGATGCGATCAACGTCACGAAAAGACTTTCCCCTACCCAGGTGTGGTTCAAGGAAGCTTTCTCGGTATGTTGGTCGGGTGCCGTTCAGAAGCGCCTTTCGGTTTTCTATGGCCAACTCGTCACGCTCCTTCTTCCTTAATGCTATTTCCCAGTCAATGACCCCTCCCCAGCTCTCCAACCTCGTGAGCTGCCGTTTGATCACGTCGAACTGCGTGCGCTTCCAGCCGGTGTTCTTGGCGCGGTACCGATGACGTTGGTAATGCTTCCGGCAGTAGAGGATCCAGCACTCGGGCGGGATCTGACTCGTACATGTCTTGTTGCGACCGAAGATGTGGGAGACCACCTTGCGGTGATCGCCTGAATTCGCAACACATTTTGGTACAGCCGTGCAAAAAGGGTCTACAACTTCCGGTGCACTCTCGGGGACATCATCATCATCCTCATCCCTCTCATCGTCAGCTGATTCAGCCGGAAGGTCGTAAAGAGATTGAAGATTTGGTCCGATAACTGATGCAGATGCCTCATTAGCTTCCCGCCCCTGTCTGAACGCAGGCATATTGCGATACAACTCACGGTCGTCTGGGGAAGCTTCACGCTTGAAAGAGCGCTGCAGAGGATCTCGGTTGCTGGGACTGTCAGGAGTCATGTTGAGAGGAAGATTAGTCTCGCTCAGTCGTGGGTGCGTGTCCGCTTGTTGCCTACCCGACAGTTGGGTCGGTCGGTCGCGGTGTTTGTTTGGAAGCCACGGATATTCGGGATACTCGGGAGAAGCGCTCTTCGAGGCCCCAGGCGTAGGAGGAGTTCCAGCCATCGATGCGTTGTTTAGATGTATGTAGGGTTCTGGTAAGGAGTACTTTGGGATGGGAGGTTTTATAGGTGAATCAAGAGGAGGGATGTCTTGCGACATAGAATCTTCCAAAACTGACAATGAGAATATGTGGTGATCGGAACAATCAGTGTTGATGGTGTTGTTCGAGAATATGTTAGAAGAGCTGCCAGAACTCGGAGAACGGTGTTGAAAGAACGAGGATAAACTGTTGAAGATCAAATGGCATTCTTATAGTCGAAGCAGACCAGGCAGAAATGTTGACTCTCAAAGCGCAGCGTGAAGTGTTTATTGGATGCGTCAGGCCTTTTCATACCCGATTGGGAACACATTCACCTCTTCACTTGGCATAGCTGCCCCTTCACACAGGATCTCTGAGGCTGAGTTTCATGTTGATAACCTACGCGGCTTGAAATGTCTCGCTTCTCATTCTGATTTCTGTTCTTATTGTGGTTACGTGTATTGCTGTTCTCGATTCTGCTCCACACATGTTACACCAATAGCACCTTCTATGATGTACCTTATACTTCCACTAATTAAATAGCCAATTCTTGAGAGTTGCAATAATACTCAACTGTACTTACTCATGAGTATTGCGCTATTCGAATATTGCATTGCTTTGGGGAGAGAGTGCACTATGTCAGGCATGGCTAGAAATCGATATTAGAGAGTTCTGATTCAATGAATATTCAGTGAATCTTGCAGTAATTATTAGAAATCAATACTCTCAAAGTAACATTAGCGGTCAACCAACGTTTGTAGTGAAGGTTAGAGCAAGTACAACTCGACGGTTGCTGCATATAGATTCTGCAAGAGCAAAATCTGTCCCTTCATTTCGTTAATCGCAACTAGAATTGTCCATGTTCAACAGTGAACAGCGTTCCCTCGTTTTCGTTGAGCAGCCTTGTCTATTAATTCAAAACTTGGCTTCAAAGGTAGCACTCTGCAGAGCATAAATACATGCAGCGTAAGATGAGCGTTCTTCCCACACTGTCTTGAGATCTTTGTGGGTATGGGTCTAGGCTCAAACATTTACCGCAGCAAGCAGAAGTCAGAAAGTTTCTGTACACAACTTGCCAGACTGTACTCTTGCGTGATTCTCTCTGGATTTTCTTGGTAGTCTCGCGCTAGGACTTGTCAGTGAATTTTCGATTCGAAAATCCCCAAGCAGCAGAGCCTACTTTCATGTAACAGATTCAAGATCTTCGACAAAAAAGCGATCAGGAATCTCCTTAAAACGTCTCATAACGATAAGGGCCCTCATGAAGCGCGGGAGTGTCAAAGACAGAAACAACCAACCTGCGATAGCGGAAGTCTATTAGGCGCCGAAGCGCCCGAAGCGCGCATTACCGACCATCGAAGAAGATCTTGGATAGGGACAGAGAACCCGAGAAAATGCAGGCATTTAATCAAGGTACTGGAGTCTTAGAATGTATTGAAGTGGGTAATTGTTGCTTTTGGGTGCGACTGGGGGAGCGATGTTGTCCTGATGCTGCTATTGCTCAGCATTTCTGGAGACGAGTGTACGATGACAAGAGGAGTAGTTTTGTTTATCAAGAATAGGGTTAAGCGCTTTTAGTAATTCCAAGATCTGCTGTGGATATGAATATTTCTTTGCTGGCTTGGATCCTAAGCTACTTTGCACAGAGCTTATGAACACGACCATCTAGTACACACTTGTCAAGGATCAGCTCCGGTTACTTTACTACAGGTGGCATCTGTTCAGTACCTAATTTTCTTTGTGCAATATTACTCTGCATTATGGAGGCGCAAGAAGCGAGAGATGGGCCGCATGGGTGGGAGGCCTCCGTCCTGAATACTACAATATTCCAGCGACCCCAGGCATCAGCCCAGGCATCAGGTGTGTCTATCAGAGATCCGAAGTCGTATCAGCTATTAATAACGCCCACTTCTGCAGCCGGATGGAACCAGTCTGGACAAAGAGGTGATCGTGGCACGGATACCACTGACAACATGGATGCGCAGGCCTTCTCAGACTTTTCACAGACCGCGCCTATATTGACTGAATATTCAAAAGACCGGATATCTTCTACAGCACAAGAGAAGACAGCCAAGTCTACTGCGTCATTGAATCCTTCCCAGGCGATCAACCCTGAGGCGAATAACGCTCTGGCGAGCGGTCCACTAGCGATTAGTCCGCAGAAAATCAGTCCTTTGGCCATTGACTCTACGCAGTCTACTATAGGACCAAAAGATTATATGTCCAAAGAGCCAACGACTAGTGAACTTAGGACCAATGATGCTCTACTGGGAGGGACAGTTGCAAGTGGCTCTAAATGGAGACCCGACGTTTACGTCAATGCGTTCATTCCAGATTCCTTTCTAGCTATCAATCAATCTCGGGCTATGCCAGTATTCAGCGCACCGCTTGAGGGAGTGAACTTTCCTCAGTACATTCTGACTTTTGCCGGCACACAGCTACTTTCGGCCGTGAAAGAGCTGAAGCAAGATCCTTCCTTCAGTGGAAAGATTCCAATGATGTCTATCAGGGAGATAGATCCAAAAAATTACGGCCAACATCTTTTGGATTGTATGGCACTGGACTTGAAGGCTCAGGCACCAGAAATGAGGAGCTACGATCTTTTCGGGGTCCAACTAGTCAGCGTGGATCCTTCAGTGCCCACATATCAGGTCCACGTCCCAGGTATTCGAGAGGGTACTCCACAGATCGCCTTGGGAAACACAGTGTTACTACGCCAGCTTGTGTTTGACCCAAATACAGGTCTTCCACTTGGGATGGATATATGGCTGGCATGGGGAGGTTTCGCCAGGAATATAACAGCCCCGGGTTTTACTGGCTACGTGCTGCACGCAGTCGTAGTAACGATTGACAAGAAAGCCGAGACCCTAATAATTCGAGCTAATCAATTCATACCAGAGCTGCTCAGATGTAATGTATCCTTCGTCATTTCCTCTGGCCTAATCCAATCTCTACATAGAGCGGTTTTGAGTGTTGCTCAGGAGTTTTCAGAGCATCATGCGAGCACTTTAGTGAGCGCAGAAAATAGGACATGGCTGCAGCGCATGCTCTTCCCGCAGGACGCTGACGGAATCTTACAAAACGAGCTTCCACCCGGTGTATTTGCACAAGAGTGGGTTGACCAGAGTCTGAACTACGAGCAGAGGGTACGTGACCATCACATTTCCTTGTTATCAAAATTTCTGATGTCTCGATAGAAAGCTGCCGATGTCATCCAGAGCATGAAGCACCATACTGCATTCCTCATTCACGGACCGCCTGGCACTGGGAAGACGAAAACAATCTGCGAGGCCGTCAATCAATTGGCCAAGGATCCGAAATTTCAAGGCTCAATTCTACTCTGCGCACCATCTGATCAAGCTGCAGACATGCTAGTTATGCGATTACGCGCCCACTTCAGCCCAAGAGTTCTCTTCCGTCTGAACAGTTTCACGAGGGATTTTGCTGAGGTGCCGCAAGAAATTCTGTTGTATTGCTACGTTGAGAGAGACTTCTTCGGCCTCCCTCCTTTCCCAAATCTCATGGCCTTCAAGGTCGTCGTAACCACTTGCCAAAGCGCTGATATTCTGGTCCAAGCTTCTGTGACCAATCGCGATCTGGCCTACCTAGAAGGGAGTCTTAGAGCTATGATCCATCCAGTCAACCCCGATCAAGAATCTAAAGCCATGCGAGGGACTGCCTTGCACTGGGGTGCTCTAATTATTGACGAAGCTGCTCAAGCCACGGAGCTTGAGACCCTTATACCTCTCTGTGTCGTAGCCCCTGCTTCAAGCCACAATCTATGGATCAACGATGCTTCAAGTCAGCGAAAAGATGCCGTCCAGGATCCAATTTTCGTGATGGCCGGCGACCAACATCAGCTTAGTCCTCGAACGTACAGCAAAGCTACAACCCTCCACATCTCACTATTCGAACGCCTCTCAACCCGCCCACTTTACGCTAGCCACCCACTAGTACGCGGCAAGGCACAACGGAAAAAGAAAGATCTGCCCCTTATGACACACTGGCCTCCATTAGTGACATTGATTCGCAACTACCGGTCTCACACTGCCATCCTCGCCGTACCATCCTCCCTCTTCTACAAAAACACTCTAATACCGGAAGCCACTGATTGTGACTCACTGCTACCTTGGAACAAGTGGCGCGGCCGCCGCTGGCCCGTTCTGTTCGCTTGCAACGGTGGCATAGATGACTGCGAGGACCTCCGAGCCTCCGGTGGGGCAGGCTGGTATAACGTCCGTGAAGCCCACATGGCCATCCATTATGCACAAGACCTGCTAGCTTCGGGACTCATTCAAAATCAACCGGATATATGCATCATGTCGCCATTCCGCGCCCAAGTGCGCATTCTCCGGGCAGCAGCTAGAGACCTTGGGCTATGGGGCCTGAATATCGGACCCATGGAGGCCTTTCAGGGGCTCGAAAGCCAATTCGTCATCATTTGCACGACGCGTGCACGCTCGCGCTTTTTGGACCCCGACAAAGTCCGCGGAATCGGCATCATCGGCGAACCCAAAAAGTTCAATGTCGCCATCACCCGCGCCAAAAAGGGCCTCATCGTCCTCGGCAACCCCTGGGTCCTGGCCACCGACCCCTGCTGGCTCGCATTCATGCGCTTCTGCTGGCGCAACGGGCTCTGGGAGCGAGACCCCTCCGGCCCAATGATGGAGGGGGAAGAAGGCCGGGTTAACGAATGGGCCCCCGAGCGCGACGAGGCGGAGACTGTTGAGGGGTTGGAGGCGGCGTTGGTGTACAAGGAGAACGATCCGTGGACGGGGGGGTCGAGGGCGGTGCAGAGGTTTATGGGGGAGAGTTTGGAGGATCGGATGTATCGGGTGGGGTTGGAGGCGGAGGCGGCGGTGGGGTATTACTAGGTGGGGCGGTTGGATAGGTGTACGATAGGGTTTGTCGATGATTGTTTTTGTACGATAGGTCGTTGATCGTGGGTAGTATGCTCTTTCTTTCCAACTTGCAAAAACATTAATCAGATACGGCTTTCTTTCTTTCGGGCATTACGTCTTTCACTCGTAAGATCTCACTTTCTAATTCGTTGGCTTGTGAATCGACGGTCGTTTTACACAATAACTCATTGACACTCTTCAATATGCCTCTTCCTCTTCAACTCGCAAAAACGTCAAAAAAGATACATCATCTCTATCCCTATCCCTCATGACATCTCAATACTCAACTCGTTGAACCAAAAACAATTTTACAAGAATTAACGCGAAGTGTAATAGCAGGAAGCCTAACCGAAGTACCGAAGAGACTGACAACACATCTATCCATTCTTCACTTTTTAAACTTTCAACCGCTTCTTTAGGCGTGAGATCTGACTGCTCGACTCGTTGAATCGGTACATGTTTTTTTTAACCCCACGGACTTGTGAATAACGAATTGCATAACGGTAGTATCGGATGGGTAGATGGTTCTCTTTGTCCTGACTTCTTCGTTGTCGCATTCTCAAATTGCGAGATTCGAGTGTTCTGTTCGTCGAATCGTTCATATTTCCATCGGCGCCACAGATATGCGATAGAATCCCATCCCCATCCCCATCCCTCCCCAGCCCCACAATCCCCACCCTTCTAAGATCCAAACCCTAGATAACCCCCTAGCATCATCACTGAGTCAAACGTTTCATGTCTAGCAGCACTACTCTTTCATTTTATTTCATTCTATAGGATGGTGAAGTAGTGGCTTTTTCATAAGAATGGATGCTTCAAGCTAGATAGATAGTGGAGTTGTGGAGGGGTTTTAAATAGTTGTGATGGGGATGGTGGGGTGGTGAGATTGGTTGGGGTGGTAGGACGGGGGAGCGTTGGGGAGGTCGGGAAGATTGGGGGACGGCGGCGGTTTAATGGAGATGGTTGATAAGGGGCTGGTGTGCATAGAGATAACATCGAGAATGCACTAGTAAAAGTAAACGTTCATAGAGCGAGACGTACCATGTGAGGTGATCGATGCTTTGATCTTGTTTGCCCTAAAGATAGAAATCTACGCACGGTTCGAGTTTGATGTATAACGCTATCAATCTCTGGGAAAGGTATGTAGATTTGAAGACACGCCTAATATGAAAAGTGAGGATGGGGAGAAGAATCTAAGATGATTTACACGAATCGAGACAATCGATCGAAGAGGAACCGGTGGAATAGACTCGTGAACATGACCTGGAAGACCGCGTGTGTCAGACTATGATGCTGAGATGTGGGAGCGCGTATTATTTGAGGGATCATCGATTTTGCCTTTGATGTCCGTCATCAGCAGCTGCTCGCAACTTCAAACAGCTGAACGACTGTCTGAGCATTGCCATCTGAGGCATGGATGAATGACCGAACTGAGTCAGACATCGGCTGATTGTAACCCACGAGCAACATCTTCGTTACGATATACCACCCTGTTCGCCTTATGCCCCTGCTCGATGAAGAACATTTGGGGAAGGCAGATAGATCTGTCGGCCAAGAAACTCCAATCGTCTTGATCCATTATGCGCAGGATCTCAGCTTCTTGCTCCAGATCCTCCGGCGCACGACGCAAAAACCAGAGGTTCCGGGAGCTCGTTTTACATTGCTTTTCTTGCACCCAGTACTTGTACCGGCCAATCGCTATTATCCGCAGACTTGGAAGCTCTTGAGCAGCAGTTTCCTGCGCGATCTGGGTTTCTCTCAATGTGTTCATGTCATGGAAGATCTGGTCCGAAAGGTTCGAATGGATATGGTAAGGACCGGATACCAACTCCGTAGACCTGGTTAACCACTTGCTCTGCCACAGGTCGGAGAACTAGAATTTTGAGCTGCCGGAAGCCATTAGAATCATCATCGATCTTGTTGACTTTAAGTTGGTTGATGTCGATTTGGTCAATCCTCAAGTGCCTCACTCTATATCCCCACATATATGGTTAGGAATCATGGCCGAATACTTTCCACTTCAATTCATCGTACTTATCGTCCTCATCGTAAACGAAAAGCTCGGGATGCCTTGAAGATGGTGGCTGAGGGCTTGAAAGGTAGACCTGCCATGAGTGCATCCACGGCACCAAATGCTGAAAAATATCCCGCTTTCTATCGAAGTAATTCCGCCACGCGTTCAAAAATTTAAGTGTATGGAGTGTGAGATGATATCGGTTCAGTATCGTATGAAGGCTTCGCGAAAATGGCTCGCCACTCCGCGACGGATCCATAGAGAATGTAAGATCGGTAAGATTGTGCGTACTGGTTGCTTCTAGGAAGAGGGCCATGAAAGTTTCGCTCATTGGAACGTCAAAGTACAGGTTCTGTAATTTAGCAAGAGGTTTGAGATCAAAGAGATGTATAGTGGAAATATACACCCTACACAACGGTCGGTCACTACCATTCGCAACAAGCAGCAATCGAAGTACCTACGTGTGATTGCAATCGACCAAGGAAAAGCTTTTCAGCGAGGATACTGGAGATTGAGGAGGATTTCATTTGTTCGCCTTATTCGGTATGAAGAGTGACTCAAGGAAACTGGGTAAAGCCTGTGCTTCCTCTCTCCATGACGACGCTCCTACGTATAGTTCTTCTACATTACTCAGGCTCCGAACTAATTGTCCTAGGCCTAAGCCTTCGGATGCAAGAAGTTGAGACATATGCAAAACCTTGAGCGAATGCATGTGTTGTAACTTGACGAACGTCAGTCCAGGGAATTCTCCGTCTGGCACCACAACCGATCTTAGAGTACATGGAGTCCAGTATAGCGTTTCGCGTAATTTCAAAACCTTCAGCGTCAGTATATTGGTGATTCGATCAAGCGTCTGCTGATATAGGACCCCATCATGCTCTATATCCTCGACAAATGGCTGAGACATCAGGGCTTGTAATGTAATCTCTACGTCTTCCAAGGCGATCAGCTCCTCTTCGCCTTCTTGGTTCCTTTTGCGTGGGAATACGAAATCAAATATAAGTTTCCTGATATGCTGACTGATTTCTCGATAATGAATATTTCTTCGGACATCATGTTGAAGGCCGGATGTATCTTGCACGCGGCCAGATCCTCCATTGAAAAAAGTGGGTGCGTTTCGATCTGGGCATTCACCTTTGTACCCATCATGAGACTCGTTGCCAGATTCTGCAGTCGATTGTGTTTCGCTTTACTCTTTACTCTCAGAACTGTCATTGTCGCTAGGATTCCAATTCCCACCAGGTGCATGCAGAAGAGAATCTTTGTTGACAGTTACTACTTTGTATGTTTCTCTAATTGCAATACGATTTAGAAATGTGGAATCTTTCTGTTTCGTAACATGACACCAATTTCGAAGGGTTTCCAGATCTGCAGTGTGCTCGATTATAAGTGGTAAAAGAACAAAAGAAAGCTGACGCCAGATGATCGAGTCTGCCATGTCGTCTTTAAGTTAAATATAGTCCTGAAGGATGTGCTTGAATAGAGTATGGAAACATTCAGTCAGAATAGAACATGGACTGGGGTTTGAAAGATTCATAGGGCTGATCTACCCGGCACCTACGATACTTACATTTACCGATCTAATTTTCACAACCATTCCTATTATCTCTCTCGACATATCGTTTCTTGCGGACTTTGGATATCTCAACCTAGTGGCGATAAGTCTGACTACACCGTTTTCAATTGCGTTTCCCGGTGACATCTCGTTTCCCAAATCCTTCATACTGCGACCTGCTTCCTCTGATTGATTTTCCCCATTTGAGACAAGCAGACCCTAAAGATTGTTGTATGTCATTCCACAAGGCCCCGCAAAGTCCCCCGTACTCCTGAAATCGGGATTACTATCGTTCCGGTAAGTCAATCCCCCAAACTGTCCCGTCGGGCACACGCTGCTGATACCAATGCCATCGCCCACACTCCCGGGATTCGCCTGGCTGATAACGCAGCCTTCGTAAGAGAAATAGTACGCTTGAATGCAATTAGAGAGACCGAAGTAGCAAAGGTCGCAGCAGGCTTCAACGCTGGTGATGCTGTTATTGAGATTGTTTGAGGTGCCAGGGCCGCCGGAGCTGAGGCCGTAGGGGAGGGTCGGGGAGCGGGTGATGGGGGTTGCGCAGGCTGAGAAAGGGCGCGAAATTAGTTTGAGGGACGGTATGGTATTTGGGGAAGGGATTTTGTTTTAGGTTCGGAAACGGATCTATGTAAGGTAGAGAAGGATTTCTTAAATGAAAAGGGTCCATATAGCATTTTGGATTCTAAATCATGATTGATAACGAAAAACAGCGAACCAGATTAAACTTACGATATACTGTCCTCGTCTTGACGGGGTATGGCACGGATTTCGTGCTTGTGGCCGTGGAAATGGATTTGACCGTAGTCAGCGGCGTTGGTACTTTGAGACATTGACAAGCGCTAGAGACCGCAGAGCTGGCGAATGCCGTAAGATAGCTCGGTAAGGGGCTGCGCTTTTCCAGCGCATTGTAGGAATCGGCATCTCGAGCCTCCACTGCATGGTAGATCTCTCTACGGGCTTTTGCCGGGGGTTGGCCTGCTTTGAAGAGAACTGAAGTGCTAGATGGCGATTCAGTTATCATAATCAGACAATCAGCGTAGGGGTAGACCGACGATGCAGTCCCAGTTGTCGTAGTCACAGTCTTCGTAGTAGTACTGTCCGAACATTAAGAATGGAGAATGAACGTTACAACACTTCTTTACTAACGTGACGGAAACGGACGTCTGCGTCTTGACAGATAAAAATGATTCACAGAAGGAAGTTGCCTGGTAGTCCTTTAAAACGCTAACGACAGAGACGAGACTAGAACATTGGGCCGGGGAAAGTGCCCTTGGGAGTAGATTGAAGTCGTTGAGAGGCGAAAAGCACACTGCAGCTGCGAGAGTCAAGAAAAGAATTACAGCACTCCCGAAGAAAGTCATTGCTGGAGTAGAGGTATTTACTCCAGGTGCATGAGTTTCTAAGTTTCCATATAGACGGCCTGCGAGGTGGTATTGGTACTTGTACAAACTTTATGGATACAGTTTAACAAGCACGTTCCTTCACTACCACCCCATTTGAAGCATTTCACACTCCATCCGAATCTTTGTGGATTGGACGATTGGCCGCAAGTCGTAAGCTGTGTGGTTGTCTTCAAGCGAACACGAAGAGAAACGAGACCATTTCGACTAAAAGGCAAGAGGAACCGGAAAGACGAACCTGTGGGGGCACTTTGCAACTAAGGTACCTTAATAATCAATAGCGCCCCAAGAGGCACGTGGCTGGTATTGTGTCCTAATGCGTACATGCGTATGCAAGAGTGCGTAATCCCTGTGCTGTCAGGAATAAGCAAGGCTTGGTTGGCAGTCCAGATGCCTGCGATGCAGAAATTGTTCCTTTCTAGATCTGTAGAGCTGGATCGGTTTTTTGGCTGTGAAGTATATGTCACTTAGCCTGGCCGTTAAATCGATCTTTCAACCCGTCTAGCAACAAGTCACCAATCCCTGAGAACTTAACGTCCTCATCCTGAATTAGAAAAAAAATGAGTTGCTGTGATCCTGTCCACATGTTGTGGGTAGATTCGAAAATCCCCGTTGCTCAAGCTGGCGCCATTTCGACTTTGGTAAGACCGTTGAAAGGCCACCCCCAAAGCTGTGTGTGACAGTGCGAAGGACTCTTCGCTTTGGCAGGTATAAGTCGAATTAGTGACAGATTGAGGTCTCAAGCTCGCGATTACCGCCACAATAGGTGACAAAGTACCACTCAATTACCTCCTCGGTACTCCTGTACGATAAACCATCAATGTAAGGTATAGATCGCGATAGGAATCTTCTCGAAGATACATTATTCTTTCGCACAGAGTAGCTGAACAGGAAGGTCTCTATGTCCCCTGGTCATGCAGAGCTCGTTCGTTACCCAGTGCATATCTCTCCGAACCCGACGTGGTGGAAGTATCCCGTTGAAGAGTTGACGACATCCGATTGCGCAGGATTATGGATGTAAAACCAGGGTGACAAGCCATTGCCACTCATTCACACAAGCTAGCTGTCATATGGACAGCATCGCACTGTATCAAAGTTCGGTTGCGGAAATCCTGAGGGTGATGACACAGTTGGCGAGATACGAAAAAAGGAAGCGCGCTTTCGGCTGTTCTTGTCGAAGCTCGTCATTCGAATACGCCCTTTCATCAGTCCTGAGGGTGTCAAGGGCCCTTGGGCGATGCATGATTACCCTGTATATATTCCGTAGAGATTGCCAAATGCGCCGCAAGAAACCATGGTAGTGGGGATGAGGGTGGCTGTTGTAAGCCTTGGGGCCGGTAAGGCGGCCGGCCTCAACGGCCATACAGTAATTACCTTTATCCTGTTTAACCGCTTCAAGAAGGCACATCACCACATCGTTCCATCGTACTGCTGCAACTGGAGCCAAGTTTCTCTCTCCGCGAGGTCCGATGCATCGACGTATTTCCAAAGATCTCCCTCCGGCCAATTCCCAGCGGGGTAACCAACTGCCTATGATCTCTCGGGTGAAGGATCCAATGGGGGAGGAATCCAACGACATGTGTGCCCGCCGTTGTGGGACTTGAGGAACCCTTGTCGGTCAACCTGGGAGAAATCGTCGATTCTCGATGCAATAGAACCTCCATTTTCTTGAGAGAGATGAATCTTTCACCTTTCATCCTCCCACGTGCTCCTATGCCAGTCTCCCAAGAGGAAAATCGAACATGGCTTCCCAGGGCCCAGCAAAGCACATAAGAGAGATTGCGATTCCAAAAACCAAACTGTAAGCACGCTCACAGTCAAGCATCATCATCATGGTTGGCCTTTCACTCACCACCGTGTTAGCCCTTTCGACTGTGGTCTTGGCTGCCCCACGTGCAGATTCCGACTACAATGGAGAAGGAGGGAATGATGACTCCAGCCATATCAGCCAAAAAATCAAGAACATAGTTGTGCTTGTGGAAGAGAACCGATCATTCGACACCTTCGCTGGTGGCCTTACCTACAACCCGTCCATTGACGGTCTCATTGGCCGTACCTACTGCAACCCAGTAAATGCCTCGGACCCCAAGAGCGAGATAGTGTGCTCCAAGCCCATTGCCCAGAATGTTGCGCCGGATGACCCAAACCATGGCATTAGCGGTACCAACTACGAGCTCTTTAGCACCTTTCATCCGGATGAAGCCGCAGTCGCTGCGGGCAAGCTGCCAGAGACCATGCAAGGTTTCGTAACCGAGCAAGCGTCAACCTACAAGACGGCCAATGTCTCCCGTGCCGCCGAGGCCATCAACTACTACACTCAAGATGAAGTCCGTGTGTTCGCCGCCATGGCCGAGAATTACGTCCTGTTCGACCGCTGGTTCTCGGCAGTCCCAGGCCCAACCAACCCCAACCGAGCCTATCTCACCTCCGGGACCTCCCACGGCCACGGTCGCAACGACAAAGACTTCAACACCGCCGCCCTCCCACAGAAATCCATCTTCCAGCAGCTCTCCGAGAAAGGCGTCTCCTGGATCAACTACTCGAACACCACCGGCTTCACCCCCGATGCTCTCTTCTACCAGTGGACCGTCACCTCCGGCGCCGCCACCAAGAACATCAAGCCGCTCTCCCAGTTCTACACTGACGCCGCCAGCGGCAAACTCCCCTCGTTCACCTACATCAACCCCGAATGCTGCTCCTACCAATCCTTTCACCCCCCCTCGGCCATCACCGAAGGCGAGTCCTTCATCAAGAAAATTTACGAAGCGCTTCGCTCTTCCCCGCAATGGGAAGAAACCCTCTTCATCCTCACCTTTGACGAAAACGGCGGTTTCGGCGACCACGTCCCCCCTCCCGTACATGTCCCCGCCGGCGACTCCCTCACCTACACGGAGAAAGCCCCCGACGGCAAAAACATCACATTCGACTTTACCCGCCTCGGCGTCCGCGTGCCTACGCTGCTGATCTCCCCCTGGGTGGGTAAGGGTGTGTTGGAGAAGAAGGGTAGGAATAATGGAGGCGAGTATAGCCATACGTCGCTGGTGGGGTTTATTGAGAACTTTTATGGTATGAACAAGCTGACACCGAGGGTGGAGTGGTCGGCGACTTTTGAGCATTTGATTACGAACCAGTTGAGAAAAGATACGCCAGTGACGTTGCCGAGCGCGTATCCGTTTTAGGGAGATGCGGTCATTGGGGTTGGTAGAAGTAGAAGTATTGATCAAGCGGGTAAGGATTTGTATATAGACGTCTTTCATTCTTGAAGAAGAAGATATTATCAGCAGCGCCAACTTCGGTAATGATATCATCAGAAATTTAAAGTAATGCGAAAAATTGATATCTTGGCATCTCCTCTCACAAACCTGATAGCTCCCTTCCTCGCCGATACTCGTACACATAAATCTTCCAATAAAACCAACCCTCTCTCCCCTCCATCCCAAACAACCTCCTCAGCTCCCACCCCCTCCTTCCATCCCTCTTAAGCCGAATCACTACCATCAGTAATCCAATTCTTGTCAACGAAAAGAGCTAAAGACTGAGAGAGGATGTGGTTGGTATTCACCGCTCGCATTGAAGGAATGGATGTCGAGAAACGGGGGTTTCGAAGGGGAGGGGGAGATTCAGGGTAGATTTTATATGTATGTATGTCGCACACAACCTCCCGCGCCGATTTACAATTATTAATATCGATATCACAAAAACCCTTCTTGCCAGCTAGCCCAACCAAACCCAACCCACTCCTCTGTTCAAACGCTCTACTCACCCCCCCCGCCCCCCCCCCCCTTTCTAGCCCACCCAAAGCTCTCAACGCTCTCAACCCTCCCAGCCCAACGCCCAGCTCCGTCTCCAGCATCCCCTTCCCACAACCCCAACATAAAGCCAAGGATTGACATGAGCGGCGAGCTCGCTCCTCCTATGCGGGCGTTTTGCAGCTTGCTCAAAGCGTTTTCAATGGTCTAGATGGTGCAGTCTTTGGGTAATGCTCTCAAAAACCTTCATATCTGCGAACTCGTAGTTAGACCCTCATCTGCGTAAACCTCCAAGACCCCGTTCGTAGAGACGTAAAAAAGCCCCGTCGATCGTTGTATCTCGGACGGAAAACTGAACGCATCTTTGGCCTGGCTCGTTGACTACTCCCTACAATCCACATCGTACAGTCCACCCCTCGCCATTCGGCTTCTTCGTCACCTAATCCGGTTCTCTTCACAGAACCCGGATGAATCATGGCCTGTTCACCCCTCTCCACGCCCCTTCATCCCTGATTCCTCATCCAGTCAACTCCCATTCCCATTCCCACCTCTACCCTCCGAGGCTATCCAGGAATCCCACTTCCCATCTCAACACCTTCCGTTTCACTACCCTTCTCATCCCAACGCCTCGGCTCAAAGCCAAACTCGCACAAGCCGAACAACCATCCTCCTATTATTCTCCCATCCCATTACTACCTTACCACCCACTCTTCAGAGGAACAAATCCCCATCTATCTCGTCCGTCCAACCAACCAATCACGTATCAAGACGCGCCAAACCCGCGTTTCCCATGAGCGGCTTGTGCCACCACACACGCGCTCCAGATATGTCTTCCCTATCCACCAACATGGATATCCTGGGGTGGAGGTTGGATTGGTTAGCGGTGCAATTCGGTGTTGGGGTTGAGGGTTTTGCAAACGAGGAGGTGGAAGAGGAAGGAGAGGTAAGTAAAGCAGTTTTTCCCAGTTGTGAAAAGTGCAGGCTGATTCTTGTGGAAAACCAGGATTCCAATGAGCTGGGGTCAAGAATCGAGGAATTGAGCGAGTGGTTGGAGGAAAGTATTGCGGAGTGGGAGCTTCGAGAGATGGAGATTTTGCTGCAAGCGGAAAGGGAAGAGGCTGAAGAAGAGAAGACCGGTGTGTTTTCACCATTGTTTTGATGTTTTTTTTTTGGCGGGGAATGTGGGCTGATGAGAAATACAGCTGAAGAGCTCGCGGATGAGTTTCTTGAGAGGCTCGCCGAGGAGTTGGAGGAGAAGTCGATGGCGAAGAAGTTTCCGGAGGTTGATAGGCCCGTATCGCCGATAAGTGACGAGGGGGATGTTCTCGAGGCGGGGTTGAAGATTCCGGGACTGAGAATGAGGAATCAGGGAGTTCGACTCGAAGTGATGGGGGTGGAAAGCTGCGAGGGTAAGCGCAAGGTGGAGGATGGGGAAGATGGAGAGGGGGGAAAGCGGAGGAGGATTGGGGTATGAGGGATGGTAGAGGGCTGGTATATAGAAAATTGGAGAATTGAAAGATTTATACATGGGTTTAAATTTCTATGGGATCTTGTATATCAACATAGAAGAGAGCAAAACAAAGATATCGATCTTACATGTGTTAAAAAGGCGGAGAGATGTTTATGTAAACTTGTCGCCAACTAGGAAAATCACAAGTGACGGAATCTAGGCACTTTATAGGATAAAAAGGAAAGCCAGCTTTACTTATAAAGCCCTCTCATCAAGAAAGCTTACTCTGCACACACAATGCGATCCCCGCCAGCACACATGACATCCCAATCCACGTATCTGCCTCTCCTGTCAGCTCTTCCCTCCTCACATCGCAATATGGAACATAGGTTAGGGACTCACCCCTCCCTATAACCTTCCCCTCCGCCCACCACTCCCCCAAAACCGTAAACAGAAACGCCAGCGAATTCGTAATCGGCACCGTCAAACTCAATTCTACCTCACCACGCCCCACATTAGCCATCTTCCACTCCCTTCCACCCCACCGAATACCCTCTCAAAAGAAACCCCAAAAACCTACCCGCCTTCCCCACAACGACAAAAAACCACACACTCCCCGTCAAATTCACCACCAGCGGCACCGCATACTCCCACCTCCTAAGCAAATCCGTGACCACGAAAAACGCTCCCAGGACCTTCATCCGTACCCAGTTCCCCACACTCTTGTTGGGCGAGGACTCGAGTTTCTGAAGGGAAGGGTGGGCGATGGGTTTGTGGTGCAGGGCAGCGCGGCGGATGTAGGGGGTTGTGAAACCCCAGGCCATGCCAACGAGGAGGTAGGAGAGGATCCATTGGAGGACGGAGGGGGAGGTGGGGGTGGGGGTGGAGGGGAGGGGGGTGTCCATGGTGGGATTTGAAGGGGGTGTTGGTGGAGGGAGGCGGGCGGTGAGAGGGGAGGTAAAGGAAAAGAACGTTTGAGGTATAAGGTATAGGTAAGGTGAGGTTTCTAACCAACAAAGACAGTGGTGATGGAGTTGAGCGGCCTGAGGCAGAAGCGGGGAGGTCGTCGTAGTGCTTTCGAGTTAGGCTTAGCGCGTGGCGGAGATCTGAGCGCTTGTTTCATAGATCGTCAGAACAATCGTAGGCACTAAGATGAAACAATCGTGGAGTACCTTAGGTACCTTACTATATAAACCATCTGGCCATGTTCCATTGTGGACTTCTTGTGAGACTCCACATTATCATCTATATATGATCCTAACTGCGTGTCTTACGATAGAAAGACATTTTGACAGGCCTACTCTCTTCCCTTCCACATTTTCCCAGTATCTATGGTTCTATAGCTGCCACAACTCCCAAAAGGCCGCACCATCCCAAACCTACGACCGCCCGTTATGTACTAGACCGTATCCATAGCGCCTATAAATAGTAATACCAACCCTTATGCCCCAAATCTGCTCCTCCTTACCCTAGACTGCCCCCCACCAACGCCGATATCAATCATCCTCATCTCTTCACTCAAGGCGTCTCTTCCCCATTCCTCTTGTCCTGCCGTCATGGGTATCTTGCCTGGGACTGGAGGCGGGATAACGCCTGGTGAATTCCTCGTGTGGGTAGGACTACTACCATAGCCGTAACTTTCATGCTCTCGTAACGCATAAGCAGATGGAGATGGCCTTGGCGTAGAATTGTATGAGTTAGTATCAATTCTTGGTGCTAAAGGACTAGTATCAGGGGGCGGTGTCGCTTGCTCCACAGGTACCCGAGACTTCTTTTGCAGGCGACCACGACTACCGGAAACTGACGCGCTCGAGTCTGGTGAATGCGTGTAAATAGGGGTGGAAACAGAATGAGGACGAGCCGTGGTAACTTGAATAGGTCGCCGAGATGAGGCTGGCATAGGTTGAGCACCCAGAGGACTCTGCCTGAATCTCATTGTGATTTGAGGGCCTTTCTTAGGCGTCTTGACTTCGGGTTCAGGGGCCCATGTCTCGGTTGGAAGATGATCAGATGGATCAATGACTCGACCATCACTGCCAATTATGGGGCCCTCTGCTAGCCTAGACTCTACTTCGTGCTGCCTGAAAGCATCTTTGGCTTGCTCGGGTGTGTTGTATTTGGGCCCAGCGGCATTGACACTAGCGGCAGTGCTAATAGACGGATTGTATGCGTCGTAAGAATCCGGCGAGAAGGGGACAGCGGAAAGCCGTCTTTCGCCTGGTGCCGATCCTGGTTGCGGACTGACAGACTTACGCACAGGTGTTCGAGGATCGATACCGGATGCCTGCGACATGGCGATAGGGGCAGAGGATCGATGCGCTCTTCGGTCATGTGGGTTTTCCATTGTTCGGATTGGCCCCGGAGCCGGATTCATTGGTAGAGGTGCTCGTGGTTGAGCACTGCTATGCGGCAGCTGTTGGTATTGCGGGACAGCGTCATTTGCATATACTGGTCGGGCGCTCATGCGCCTTTCACGGACCTCCCTCTCAGTCTCGTCGTCGGCTATGCTGGGCGCGTACCCCGGTACAAGACTTGGTGGCATTGTGTAAGTATGGTCTCGTACTGGGGATGAGGACATTCCGTTTTGCGACTGTCGACTATCGCGTTGGCTATAGGACGTACGCGACGTGACGGAGACACCCGAATGCGAGAGTTGCGAGTTCGATGGAGATGTCGATAAAGGGTGGTCAGTGTATGATATATTACTTTGCACTTGAGACAAAGGGCTGTTTGATACGCTACTTCTTTCGTTTCTCATCCTCAGGGGAACTGGCTGGGTTATTGGGGGAGAGTATTCAGCCGGGGCCTGCCCGCTAGGTTCAGGTGTAGACCTTAGCCCGCTATTCCGATGAACTGGGGGTGGTGGAGGCCCCGAATCGTCACCGGCAGTTTCCGATGGAACTGGCCATGCATGGTTGCCGGTAGAGAGAGGGTGCAGATCTTCATAGTTGCTGCTCTTTTGCAGCGACGACCTGTGTTTTGGTGCGCCAACACCCTGCTTTCTCTGTTGTGGCCGAATATCCGGCATCGAGTTCGACGAAAAGATTCCATTGGCAATGTGCAATGGTTGTGCAGAAGGTCTAATGTCCCTATTATCGTATCCGGAAAATCCCTGAAGGTTCGTAGGCTGATTATTACGAATAGGTTCAGGTTCAGGCATGTAAGGTTCGCTGCTGTACAATGACGGGTACTCGGGTTCTTGCTCCCTATGAGAAATCACGTGTTGATCCAAGGCAACCTCCTGTCGATATACGCTTGGCGAAATGGGATTGTAGACTCCATATTGATTTGACGGTGGCTGGCCAAAATTATGGGATATGTCGATATCATCGTCAAACTGTTCTTGATCATAGCTATTGTAGCTTGGCGATGATCCTCGAGGCGGGGCCTGTCCCAGATGTTGATATCGATTATCCAATGGTGGTTGAGGTTCAGATTCATAGTCCATTGATGAGTTTGTGTAGGCTTGCTGAGAACTGTGGAAGTTTCGGTTATCTGAGGTAGTGTATGGTAGTGGCGCAGATATCGAGTGATCGGCCATTGCAGGACGAGCTGTCATTGTCCCAGTTGGGTCGGCTGGTAGCGGCCTCCTTTTGACTTGTTTTGGCTGTCTTGGTCCACCCACAGTCTCTCTCCCTTGATCTTGAAAGTCATTGGTCGAAGCATCTTGCCGTCTCTCCTCGGCCTTCTCTTCTTTTGGTCGCATGTCGTAGTAGGTGAGCTCAATCCTAATCTCGCCAGCATATCTCCCTTTGCAATTCAGATTGTGCCAGAGATCGTTCCGTCCTCCACCAGGTACTACAAGTTGATCTAGAGCGACCCAGGTTTCTCCAATCAGCTCGGTCTTCTTGTCGTCATTGAACACGGAAACTTTCAGCTGGTAGTAGTCAGGTGATTCGTGAACGGTGAAGCGCATCTCTTGGTCCCTAGGTCTTGTTAGCGGTGTTGAATCCTTGAAAGACCAACAGCCTTACCATCGCGGTGTTTGACCTCCTCTCTTGTCTGTTTCCGTCTTCTTTGCTTCCTTGCCGAGCCTTGCCGCACAATAAGGATCCTGTTTCCCCATTGTTTTTCTGTTGGGCAAGTTCTTTGCTCGATCCACCACAACAACCAAAGTGCCAATCTCAGGACCATCCACGGTCATGTCAGCGTATATCCCGGCTGTATGGGTGCCACTGAGCGGCATCTTGGCTATCTTCGAAACCATCCTGTGAAGTCCAAGCAGCACCGTGAGACAAAGAGTCCTAGCTTTTTTGGTTATAATGCGGGTAACCTTGAGTACGATAAATTGCAATCCAGAGCCAGGCGTTTAGGTTGGCTTTCCGGGCGAGAGACCGGCCACAATTGTTCAGCAGATCAATTGTTGTAGTAATTCTATCCCTAGCTGATAGTTACAAAGGTCGATGCGTTTGATCGACAATGGTAATAGATGGGGTCAGTGTGTTGCATTAGCCCATTCAATAGATGATAGCTCCAGGTCCGGTTTTGCTGTTGTTGTTGCACTCGTAAAATCGTGGCTGGGGAACGAAACAGCCACCGGGAACGATTTGATCCAATACCTCCATACCAAAGAAGCGCGATGACTACGGAGGTACGGAGTACGACAAAATACTACAAGTTCTTACTGTGTACGTTCAGTACGTATGCTATGCACGGTGCTGACGTAGATATGGCGGCGTATTGTTGGTTTCAACTTTTGGATGCAGGGATTATAAATAGAAAAAAGTAAACAGAGCAACCTAACACACGACAGCAATTCTCAAGCATTTGTTCACCCACCCAAGTCACGGCAGCCATGGCTCCACGCAATCGATGGTTTGCAAATGACGAAAGCTCTACAAAAGCCGCGCATCTGTTTCACTATTTACAGATAGATAGTAACAGGCGCACCTGAAAAGCAGGGTCGAACCAGCAAAATAGGCAACTCCACCCTTACTCAACCTTTCCAAAAATACAGCGCTGCTCCTCCAGCTCCCAAAGCGCCGACGATCGGCGCTGCCCTCTTCAAAAACCGTAACAATACCAATTGGATCACTATCTCCATGCGATCTCCAAAAGACTTGGTGTCGTTGGTTCTTGGAAATTCCTCTTTCGGCATTGGCTGATCCAGGAACTCGCAAAGCCGGGCCCAGCCCTCCCCAACCCTGTACTCAAGAAGATTCTCTTCTGGCACAAGTTGCCTCACCTGGTCGTAGTGTTCGGCAAACTTCTTTTTGCCGATTTCCTCAAATGGCTTTTGCTCGAAATATCCGTTGAAGAGGGTAGTGATCATAGGCCTCCAGGCACCGACACCATCGGGGTCAATATAAGAGACCAACTTCAAAGGGACAGATCGCATTGCTAGAATGACTGTTTCCATCATGCTTTTGTACCAGGCATCTACGTCTCGAGTAGTGAGGATCACCTTTGCGTCGGGGTATGAGGCAACAAGACTTTCTGAGAAAGCGGCGCCCGGCATATCAATGACGGCCTGAATATTTGCCAATCTTTGATCAGCCCTTACGCTTCTATGTTCCTCTCCACGTAAGACTTGGGAAGGAATTGTGGGATTCTTGGTTGAATTTAAGCCGTCATTCATACCTGACAGTCACCCAGCAACTGATCCCACTGTTCTCTCCCAAACCGCTTGCCTTGACCATAAAATTGAGCATCGATAGCTTCCTGCCACATCCTAGTGTCGGGGGGATTATACAATGTTTCTAACATATGATAGCATTTGTTGTAACCCAACATCTGAAGAGCTGTGCACATGGATGCCGTCCCAGTTCTCGGCATGCCAAGGCAAAGTACTCGCATAGGTACCTTGCGTGTGCGATTATGAGGATCAACCCATGAAGACTTTTGAACGTATAATTCAGGGAACCGCTCACGGGATGTCTGCTTTTTCGCCATGGCGAAGACGCTCGAAAGGGAAATGGAAGTGTAGTAGAAGGAAGTACTTGTAGAAGGCGAAGAAAAGGGATTATAAACCCACGTTGGCTATAATATCACTTATGCAAGAAACCTGGGGTTACAGTTGGTGGGGGGTTGGAAAAGTTGAGCCAGAGTCGGAACTTTTTTTTTTTGATCCCGGCCCGGACTCAACTTTCTGCATATGCTAACCATGAGTTCAAAATTATTCCAACCCCGACTCAGCTTTCTGCATATGCTAATCATGAGCTCAAGAATTGATGTT
>JAABVA010000674.1_pt1 | contig 41139 bp, 35 predicted proteins | sample 5560331 | NCBI WGS metagenome assembly JAABVA01 (sample SAMN12812661, study PRJNA571458) | rock metagenome | isolation source: Antarctica rocks | place: Antarctica: Victoria Land, Mt New Zealand sud | collected 2016-01-07 | reverse complement strand
GCAACAACACAGGCAAAAGCGCAACCAAAACGCTTTGACATTTTCTTTCATGTTATAAAAACATTCAGGCTCATCGGCGCACTTCTGATCGACCGCCGTGTCCCTCTTTTTCGTAAATTCGCGTTTCTTGGCTTAATCGTGTTCTTACTGGTGGTTTTGTTCTTCCCCGATCTACTTGGTGAAGCCTTTTTAAGTACGGTACTTCCCGTCGTAGGCACAGTATTAGGAGTCCCACTAGATGCTGGCGTTGATTGGTTGGCATTCGCGCTACTGCTAGTAAACTTTATGCACTTCTTCCCTGATGACATTGTTTCCGAACACTACCAGAGGATATTCGGCTTTCAGCGTGCATAACAAAAAAAGCACGGTATGGTCTGTCTGAACCATACCGTGCTTTTTTTGTTACATGGTAATTTTGTCGCTTGCCAGAGGCGTGCGGAACTTAGAACCATCATTCACAAAAACGAATGTTTGGTCCTGAGTGGACAGGTGAATATGAATTATCAGGTCGGGCTTGTGATCACCCGTGACATCTCTCAACTCGACGGTAACGGGTGTCAATTCGCTGTTATCGCCTACGATATAGTAGGGAACGACGTAGACAACTGATTTCGCGGGGTTGCCCCCCATCCATTCTGTCACAGTGGCTTGACGGTTATAGTTGATGGCAATAAAGTGACTTGGATGCTGAGGGCTATCGTTGTGACCCACTACCGCGTCTGTCTGGTAGGTGCGTGGTCTGCCATACGTGATGTCTTGATAGCGTTGTTGCCCCCATGCTACAGCCAGTGAGCCAAATACCCATAGCACAAGCATTGCAACCATACCTATGCCGACCGGAAGTAGCCAATGTACGTTTGAATTACGCCTCTTCGCTTTTGCGGCTCCGGGGGTAGTTCCGTACTGTGTGGTCGTGTTCCGTGCTGAACGGGGAGGCAATTCGCGCGAGTTGGTCTGGCGCGATTGCTGAAATAAATCGCGTGAACCTGTTCGACGACGCGAAGGAACAGGTGTCGTAGGAGATGTAGCACTGGGTAGCTGTTGTGAAAAAGTATCACGACGAATAGCACTGGTATTTGGACGCATTGGCTCGTCAAAATCATCGCCATCATAGTTGGCAGAATGCATATTAGTCTGCGGCCCCGTAGACCCTCTTGGTGTTGCTGATAACGGAAGAGCATTCGGGCCAGTATTATTCTTACGTAGCCTCTGTTGCGGGTCACCACCTTGCGACATAGCTCTCTCTTTCTTTCTTTCTCTGCGTTTTACGACGCCTGCTATCTCATACGACGTTTATCCAGGAAGCACTATACAATTACGCATGATACGCTTTACGCGAGAGAGATGTCAACACTACGTCAAATTATTTCAAATTAGTCCATTTCATGTGAGAGTATAACATGCAAATCCTGAATCTGCATTTCTCTTCACCCAAATTTTCTGGTTTGCACATACAGATTACCAAAAATGTCTGAAGAATGTTGACGAACGATCTGTAGGGACCGATTGATCGCGTCCTGGGGGTGGGGCAGTGGGGCATACGTCACCACACCAAGCGTTGCCCACGCGTTCCCCTCCCAAACCCCACCCAGGACGCGATCAATCGGTCCCTACAGAGGTTACAGCGTCTTTCGCGACTCTTCTAACACAGGAATGCGGTCCGTTTCTTGCATTTGTGTTGCTTCATAGGAAGTAAATGAAGGTAGCTCGATACCTTGTTTACGGGCCAGGAATTCCAGTTTACTGACGAGATTCTCGATCACCTGGTCCCACAAGAACTGCTTCGCGGTCTGCATACCCGCGTGGCGAATGCGTTTTTGCTCTTCAGGATGACGTTGTAGGTAGAGTAGATAACCCACGATCTCATCGGGGTCTTCGGTCTCTGTGACAAGTGCGTTCTCAAGGGAGATAGCGTAATCTTCGCCAGTACTGCCTGTGACGGCGATGCCGCGAGCCGCCATGACCTCCAGCGCAACAAGACCAAACGGCTCGTGTCCGCTATTGGCAAGTGTAGCATCGGCTGCTGCATACGTTGTGCGTACAAATTCTTCGGGAAGGAAGAAGCGCAGGTTGTAGATATCCGATGTACCAGCACTTTCGATTGCCTCGAAGCACTGTTGTAGATTGGGACGCTTCGCCACCACATCTTGAATACTCAGGCCAAGTTGATAGGCACGATGTAGCACCTCGGCCCCATGTGGCTCGATACCACCACGCACGAAAAGTGTGACAGGATGACCGCTCTCTTTGAGACGGGCAACAGCTTCAATCGCCATGAGCCAGCGTTTATCGGGATCAAATCGTCCAATTTTGAAGAGGAAAAGGCGGTTTGGGTCGCCGCGTTGTGCGATGGTGCGTAAACGTTGCACATCCTCAGCATCGACAGGAGTCAAATGGCGTGTTGGAATACCATTCGGTATGACGAGCGGATTGACACCGAGGCCCCACATTTTATGCTTCATGTACTTGCTCACCGTACACAGCGTCGTGACATAATTGAGGCGTCCCCAATTGACACGATGTAACGACATCAAGCTGTTCAAATTCCAGAGGAGCAGAGCCTTCTGGCGCACACCATACCAGTGCAGAAGATCGGAGATACGGCCCATCACCTCAGCGGTATGCCAATCCTCGCCCATAATGACCACCGTTTTGCCATCGGCAATGGCTGGACGCATAACTTCATGATAAATATAATAGGGGATACTTTCGTTATAATCAGAGAGTTTGGCTTCTTCGCCATCATATACGCCATTGGGATAATATTTACTGAGCCATTGCGACCAGCGTTGTAGTGTCAAACGACCATCAACGCGCAACTCCGTTGCAGGTTTGTAGGGATCACCAATAAAAATGAGTTGGGTTTTGTACCCTTGTGTGGCAAGTGCCTCGCTGAGTTCGGTAACGCGCGTACCGAGTCCACCTGCAGTCGAGTAGACATCTGGTCCTTCAAAACACAGTAGTACAAACTGTGTATTTTCCGGCGTTATAGCTCCGTCTAATGTCATTGTCATAGCATATCATCCTTGTGGATTCTTTTTCGTCAATAGCCCTTGTCTTGTTTACGCAGCACAAGCCGCTATCGCATACATCCTGAATACAGTATAGCATGCACTTGAATCGTTGAGGAAAGGATTGCAATAGAGGACGAGAGATGAGTGGACGTGTCCACTCATCTCTCGTCCTCTATTGCAATCCTTTCAGCTTTTTTAGCTGACGGTGATGGCTACATCATCGACATAAAAGTTGGTTGTTTGATTTTGTCCATCTATATTCGTGCCTCTGAACATTAGCACGATTGGTTTCCCTTTGAACGAAGTTACCGCATCCGTTATATCTAAGCTCACCTGTACCCAGCCATTGGTGACATTGGTGTTACAGGTCTGCTGTAAGACGTGAGCGGCCCCCCCGTGCGAGTTGGCTAACCGGACAGTAAAGTAATCCTGGCATTGCGTACTTGTCTTATTTGTGTCCGAGTAGTACCAGTAGGTAAGTGTGATCGTCGTATAGGTCCCAGACGCAGGTCCGGTGAACGTTTGTGAGATGCGATCATCACAACCCGTATAACCACAGAGATAGGCTTCGTACTGTCCACTATGCGGATTTGAGGAGTCGATGAGTTCACTACCCTGCCCCGACTGCTCATGCCACGACGTTGAGCCATTCTCGAAGCCACCGTTATCGATAAGTGACGACGATGTAATAGGCGTTGGTGTTGGAGTAGGAGTCGTTGTTGGAGGTGGTGTTGGCACCGTTGTCAGTGTGGCCGTTGGTATCGTTGTCGGTGTTGGTGTAGGTCCAGGATCACCTTGATTGGGTATTACAAGATCACGCGCGATATTGAAGAGGTCGGGCGAGCCAATACCACTGGCGAGATCGTACCCTGTTGTGGCGGGATAATACAGGTTTTTACCAGTCGTTACATCATGAAAGGCAGGATATTGTTGCGGCGAATTGAAGAGGTGATACAACGTAGGATTAGCATGCCCGATCACGCTCGTATTGTGTACTTGCAGGTATTGATTCACCAGGACCAGACTACTCGCCCACAAGGGAGCGGCAGCACTCGTTCCGCCAATAGTTAGCCAGCCAGTTACCGGACAACCCGCGTTGACGACAGTGCAAAAGATACTGTATCCTGGTTTTCCATCGCCCGCAGCCGTAACGTCTGGCACCTGACGATAGCCGTTACTGTACTGATTCTGTGTACCTGGACCACTTTGCCATGATGGTTGTTTGAACAGAGTACTCAGACCACCACCGCTGCCCGCTCCCTTTGGACCGCGTATAATCTGTGTTGGATCCGACCAGACGGACTCACTGCTATAAGCTCCGTTGTTAAGCTGTAGAGACGTTGCGCCAACACCCGTGACATAGGGATCGTCGGCTGGTGAGTCTACATTGAGATTGGTATCCTGGCAGTCGTAAGCACCGGAGTCGCCCGATGCGGCGATAAATGAAATACCCTGTGCTGCTCCCTGCTTGAAGATGTTATCCATCGTATGTAGTTCCGCGTTGCCCGTACTATTCTCACAGATACCCCAACTGATCGAGGCGATTTGTACTTTGTTATCAGTAACAATTTTATTGTAGGTATCATTAATGCCGGGTGTTGTATTGGGTCCTTCATAGACAATCTGGTTGGCATGTGGTGCTACCGCACCAGCGATTTCTATATCTAGCTCGGCCTCCACCGCCCCTTGACCCGAGTTACCATTGAAACCGTCAACCAGGACATTCGAGATATTCGGTGCAGGAATGCCATAGTTCTGAAAATATTGGTTGACATCGCTCGCTTGATATCCGTCGAGTTCAAAAAGTCCAATGGTTTGATTGTCACCGAGGAAACTGTTCGCCTGCAGCGGTGTAATATCGTATGCGTTCAAGAAGTCAGATGGTGCAAGGCCACCAACAGGTCCTGTTTGCGTGTTACGGCTATGATGTGTATTTCTCGTCATGTGGTGGTAGAGAGGTTGATACGGGGCACTATTATCCAGACCGCTAATCGACGAGATGAGTGAGCCGACAGGATTTGGTACGCTAGGGGGGGTGCTGTTCGCATAAAATACCTGACTGCCCATTTTATACGTTTTGATCTGAGTGTGAAAACTATTCTGTGCTTGTGCCACTGAGCCTGTAGCGTCAATCATAAGGTTGTTGGAGGCAATATGAGTAACGGTAAAGCCTTGACCTTGAAGATATGTCACAACCTGTTGTACTTGGTCGAACGTTGGAGAAAATAATTGTGTAAATTGATCGGGCGTCAAATACTGATGATACTGTGGCGATTGCGGATCGTAGAGCGCACTTAAAAAGCCATCGATGTCGGTGCCATCGCGAAAGTTCAAACCAATAGCAAGCTGTAGCGGCTGACCACTATCGGCATTATTAAGCATCTGTGCATGTTGCGTCAATGGCACTACTTGTGCATTCAGTGTGACGCGCCCTGTATCTGCATGAGCCATTCCAACACGAATAGCGGTCAAGCTTGTTCCCACTACTACAAGCGCGGCTACAATCACCAGAAGAGTTTGTATAGTATTCCGCTTCATATCCTACACCTTCTCCAGACAGGCGGCACGTTTCCCACCGACATGCTCGATGCCTTGTCTACACATAGTGTGACTACATTTGTAGCCATCGCAGAGCAATGGATACCGCTAGAGGCACCCTTATTGAAGAAACGAAATACTCCACTATTCTATACAAAACGAGGGAAGAATAGGACCTTTGGATAGTGGGTCAAGAGAGCCAGTTGCACGCTACTTGTAGCATGCCACTGGCTCTCTAATATTTATTATCTTCAATGTACCTTTGGCGTAACAGCGGGCGTCACCGTTGGCTTTGGGGTGGGCGTTGGCGGTGCCGTTGTCGGCGTTGGGGTGGGTGTTGGCGGTGCTGTCGTCGGCGTTGGGGTGGGTGTTGGCGGTGCCGTTGTTGGTGTCACACCGACGGTCGGTGTGACACCAACACTTGGTACGACGACAGGTGTACCAGTGGCACAAACGTCTGTCCCACAGTTGTACACGAATATGGATATTGAGGTGCCTGTCGCTACCATACCCGAAGCTGGATCAGTCCCTTTCACGATTAGCCCTGTTGTGCCATCAGGATTAGGACCAGCGTTCACCAGTATATAGTTATTGAAGCCAGCAGCCTTCAGCTTGTTGATTGCAGCCGTATAAGAGAGTCCAGTAACATTGGGCAATGTTGCTGATGGCGTCGTAGTAACTGCGGATGTCATATTCACATAAATGGTGCTACCAGTTGACGCAGTAGACCCCGGTCGTGGATTTTGAGAATCTACAACACCTACACTAATTGATGAGTCGTTATGGATTTTGAAACCTTGTTTACTTGCAATGTCCTCTGCCTGTGCCAACGTCTTATTTGTAACATCAGGTACCTGTTTCCCTAGTACTACAGGCGTACTTGTTGAGTTATTAGAGAAGAGATGAAAAAGTCCTATTTGATTAGCAAGGAAGATACTAAAACCCAGCAGCAGGAGTGCCGCCAGGAGAATAAGTGCTGTTACAATACCTGTAAAGCGCGTCTCTTTGTGTTCTCGCTGAACCATCTCGCCACGTTGGAATGGGCGCGTCGAGCCGGAACTCGCTGGTGGAACGTAGTAAGGCGGTTGCATTGAATTGCTCGCACCTTGCATAGCAGCAGGTGGGTTGCCTACATTCTGCCTGACGGTGGGCTGATCGAAACCTGGCATGGAAGTGTCGCGTCCATTGCCCACGATAAAAGTTTCCTGCTCAGGAACGGCAGTTCCTGCAAATTCATTGTTACTCAGCACTGTTGCGCTATTAGCAACATCTTGCTGCAAGGCTGCACTTTGACCATTTGGTGCGTATGCTGCTGCACCATTACCGGGTGATGATTTCCCTGGTGCAACTTGCCCATTATTTCCCCGTGAGCCATTGCTTGCAGGACGCGGGGGAATGGTGTTGAAGGTTGATGCACCTGCAGCAGTTTTTAGCCCGCCAGAGCTTAACTTCGTGGGCAGGTCTTCACCCATCTCCTCTTCGCCAAGCACTTCAAGGGCGCGAGCCAATACACCACCGTCACGATAGCGCATCTCTGGCACCTTTTCCAGGCAACGCATAATGATGTCTTCGAGAACTTGGGGAATATTCGGGTTATACTGTGTTGGCGCAATTGGTACATCCTGTATATGTTGCATGGCAACGGCAACAGGAGTATCACCGTCAAATGGTGTGCGTCCGGTCAACATCTCGTACATGACGATGCCAAGAGCGTATACATCAGCGGCTGGGCTGACAATTTCGCCCTGTGCCTGCTCCGGTGCATAGTATTGGACGGTACCAAGTGTCATGCCAGTTGTGGTGAGGCGTTCCGCATTGATATCTTTGTAGACGCTAGCGATACCGAAGTCGGTGAGTTTGATTGAGCCATCACGTCCCACCAGAACGTTTTGCGGCTTGACATCGCGGTGAACGATACCGCGTCGATGTGCGGCACTCAGACCGAGTGCAACGTCATGAGCGATAATAATGGCACGGTCAATTGCGAGGACGCCGCGTGAACGTAAATAGCGGCGCAGATCGGCACCTTCGATGAGTTCCATGACAATGTAATAATTGCCATCGCTCTGCCCATAATCGTAGACCTGCACAATATTGGGATGTGTCAATGCCGAAGCCGCCTTCGCCTCGCGCTGAAAACGGGTGACAAACTTGGGGTCGGTGCTATACACTTCGCGCAACACCTTAACAGCGACGATCCGCTCCATGCGCGTATCACGCCCACGGTAGATTGTCGCCATACCTCCTCGCCCAATGGGGTCTTGTAATTGATATCGCTCACCCAATACTTCGTTCTGCATGGCTCTCCGCACTGTACCTGATGCCCGACATATCCTTGCTTTATTGCAAAATAGAGGGACATTCTTGCTATGAACACTAAGGCGTAGGTCGATGGCACACTGTCGTCGCTTACGTCCTTCCTATAGATAAGGGACCGCCCATGAGTAGTCTGTTAATTTTCTTTCGCGTTTCCATTTTACCTTACCTTGCAACATAATGGAACACCTTTACCCAAATTGGCGGGGGTTGTGATTTGATAACGGGCGACCACATTCGATATCTAGCACGGGCAACCACAAGAGTCGCCCGTTCGGTTAATACTCACGTTCGCCCGTTCGTCAATACACGCAGTCGTCGTTACCCGATGATTTTGTCAAAGCACTCTACATTATAGACGAATGAAACGGTGTTGTACCCAATGTTCGCACATCACCTGCTCGCCGTGTGATACGCAAGGCATCCATATGTTCCAGAAGGGGTAAGATGTATTTGCGCGATGCACCCAGGAGATCGCGAGCCTCAGCAACCGTCATTGTTGTATGCTCGCGTAGATAGTCTGTTAATAATAATAACGCCTGGTTGTATGTTTCCTGTAGGAAGAGTACGTCATCGCCCAGCTTTATCAGCCGCCCCTGCTCTATCAAAGCCGTAATCACCTCAGCACTCGCCATCGTCTCTGCCTCTCTGCGTGATGGTGACGTGTAGGGATTTGCCGCAAACACTTGTAGCACTTGCTCGGCCTGCCGCTGTTGAACATCTGTAAAGTGAGGCGTAAAGTCGGGTAGGCGCACAAGACCACCGCGACTTCCCACTCCTGCCTCGGTAACTATTTCCAGTAAGCCTTCTGCTTGCAGAGTCGTGAACACTTCATTTGCTAATTTGGGAGAAAGGTTCAAACGTGAACGCCACTCTTCTTTTGAAAGTCCACTTCGCAATGGATAGCGTTGATGCTGGTCACGTACCAACTGAACGGCCTCTTCTACCAACAAGTCCCAGATGTGCCGTGCGAACCACAGCATGCCAACCTGTTTCACTCTTCCTTCTGATAACAACGTCTCTAGTAACTGTAACGTCACATCAACCGCTAAGTTACTCTTTTGGGCGATGTCTGTCAGTTCGTAGCCAATAAGTCCCTGTATTGACTTTACTGCCTGCTTGTTCGACATCGTTCTGTGCGAACGCCTGTCGAGGGCAGCGAGCAACAATTCCTCCGGTGTACCTTGCAGCAATCGCTCTAACGCAGCTACGACTGGTTGCTGAAAGCGTTTATGATAACGTGGTGCTATATCCACCACTTCACCACCCCCGATGGTCATACTCGGAGAAGGGATACGCAGAATAAAACGATCTCTTCGCGCCAGGATTGCCGGTCGTTCGAGACGCAATTGCACCCACGCACTCTGCCCTGCCTGCAACTCTTCAACATCGAGGAGACGCACTTTCGCGGGAATTTCCTGCGACTCGATGTATAAATCAACAAGCGTGTTATGTGTAAGAGTGCGCGGCGCGTCAGACAACAGGGAAATGTGTGCGTCAAATAACGTGGTTGTGTGTACCTGCTTCGGTAGTACCACCACATTGCCACGTTCAAGATCGGAGCGGGCAACGTTGGCGAGGTTCATGGCGACGCGGCTCCCAGGTTGCGCCTGCTCTACCTGTCGTTTATGCGTTTGCAGTGTACGAATGCGTGTATGTGTACCTTGTGGCAATATCTCAACCTCTTGTCCGACCTTGAAGCCACCATCGAGCAGAGTACCTGTCACAACGGTACCGAAGCCTGTCATACTAAAAACGCGATCAATGGGCAGGCGCGGACGTGAGATATTCTGTCGCTCCTGTGTTATATCGAGTACGTGGTCAAGCTCCGTAAGTAGCTCTGGTATACCTTGTTTGGTATAGGCAGAAACAGGGATGATCTTGGCATCAGCCAGCGTTGTCGGCCTGAGGTGTTCCGCGATCTCCTCACACACCAGTTCAAGCCATTCCTCATCTACCAGATCAGCCTTCGTGAGCGCAACAACGCCGCGCTGTACATGAAGCAGATCAAGGATAGCGAGATGTTCACGCGTCTGCGGCATGACACCTTCATCGGCGGCAATCACTAGCAAGGCGGCGTCAATACCGCCAACTCCTGCCAGCATGTTTTTAATAAAGCTCTCGTGCCCTGGTACATCGACGATGCTCACCTCGCGTCCACTCGGCAATGTCAGCCATGCAAAGCCCAGATCAATCGTCATGCCGCGCTCTTTTTCCTCAGCTAAGCGATCCGGGTCGATGCCCGTCAGCACCTTGACCAGCGTCGATTTGCCGTGATCGACATGTCCAGCTGTACCAATACAACTCATCCGTGTATCCTCTGTCTAGCTCCTGACGATGAAAATATATCGTATCTCATAGTATATCATGCTTCTACACAACTGGTTGTATCATCTAATAAAGAGAAGAGGACCACCACAAAACGTGGTACGTTTTGTGGTGGTCCTCTTCTCTTTATTTAACAATTAGTCTGTATTGCTCAACGCCTCATATGCCCACGCAGTGACAAGGCCGTAGATGAGATGCGGAATTGCATCGGATGCCCAACTTGAAGCACTCCAGGTTTTGGGATTGCTCACGCCTGATGTTGCAAGGGGCACATCACTTGCAGCCATTGCAGCCGCTCCGATTATAGTACCAGCAAGGGGGATGGAGACGTTACCATCAACCTGTGAGCGTAGCAGACCATAGAGTGCGCCTACACCGAGACCATTCACAAAACCTAACAATGCACCTATGCCACTTTCACGATTCTTCGCTGTCTCGTCCTCCGCTCCAACACCTTTGGAAGAGAGCGGTACATTTGCCTTCTTCGCAAATACGCCGACCATCTCCGAGGGTGCGCTGCTCGAAGGTCGCGCTCGAATTGCCATGTCTGCATAGGTTGATATGTTGAGTGCCACTGTGCCTAAAGCTCCAGCAATAGCACCGACCAAGGCGTCTTGTAACATAGTAGGACTCCTTTATACACTATATCTTTTGTTATAGAAAGTATCTCTAGCTCGTAGAGTTATCTTTCTATTTCACGCATGACTACGTAGTTTCGTAACATCTAAACCATATGTTTATAGCTATAGCATCGCTATTTTTCTATTTATCTGCTCGCTATACTACATATGAGTGAAAGATGCACAAGGCGACCAGATCAATATTTTGCTTCCTTAGCCTCTGCCCACTCTGAAACAAAGAAAAATAATTACGAAGGAGTTTTTATCATGGGACAGATTCACATTAACACAGACCTTATGCGAAACCTCGGCAACCTCTTCATTAGCCTGAACGAACAGATTGCTAACCAGCTTGAGCCACAAATCGCTCATGCCGCCGCTCAACTCGATAGCGATTGGGTTGGCGTAAGTTATCACCACTTCAATGAAGTTTTGATCCAGTGGCGTGCTACCGTTGCACAACTCACCACACACGGCGAAGAGTTAGGGCAACACTTGCAACATACCGCGCAACTCTTCGAGCAAGCTGATAATAGCTTGTAGGATATACGAGGAACGAAAAGGCCATGCGGCGAGGCAATTGCCTCGCCGCATGGCCTTTTCGTTCCTCGTATATAGGAGTATAATAAAGAGTACAAAATGCATATCCCTACCCATCCTACAAGGGTTTTATCATCTATATGAACGAAAAAATTCAATCCGTCCTGAACTCGCTGCCTCACAAGCCCGGCATCTATATCATGAAGGATGCTGAAGGCACAATTTTATACGTTGGCAAGGCCATTTCACTGCATAGCCGTGTGCGCTCGTACTTTCAGGAGTCAACCGATCTCAGCCCTAAGAACCGTAGCATGGTGGCAAAGATCGACGATATCGAGTTTATCGTCGTCAAAAACGAGGTCGAGGCCCTGGTCCTTGAAAGCAACTTCATCAAGCAGCATCGCCCGAAATATAACGTGCTACTGCGTGACGATAAAAGCTATCCCTACATCAAGATCTCTTTGACGGAAGACTTTCCGCGCGTCTATCGTGTACGTAGCTTTCAGCGCGATGGCAACCGCTACTTTGGTCCTTATACCAATTCGGGAGCCGTCGATGCTACCCTCGACCTGCTCAACAAACTCTTCTCATTCCGCACCTGCCGCTATGATGACAGTGCATGGGCACCCCCTAAAGATGCGGATAAGGCAGAAGCAATGGGGTGGAAACAAAAATTATTGCCGCGTCCCTGCACACAGTACTACATTCATCGTTGTACCGCTCCTTGTGTCGCCTATACGACGCGAGAAGAATACGATACGATTATTCAACAGGTCATTCTCTTTCTTGAGGGCAAGCATGACGAGGTGATCACGTCGCTCGAAGAGAAGATGGAGCAGGCAGCCGAGAACCTGAATTTTGAAGAGGCGGCGCGTATTCGTGACCGCATTAAGTCTGTCGAGCGCGTACTTGAGAAGCAGCGTATCATCAATACCGAGGGACAGGACGATCAGGATGTTGTTGCGCTAGCCAGTGGCGACGACGAAACGTGTGCCCAGGTCTTTTTCTTTCGCAACGGCAAGCTTGTTGGGCGTGAATACTTTATCTTGCAAGGCACGCGCGATAGCTCACCAGGTGAGATTATGACCTCGTTCCTGCAACAATTTTATGAAACCTCACCCCATGTGCCAGCCGAGGTAATTGTGGAGGCGGAACCAGATGACATGCCCGTTGTGCAGGCATGGTTGCGTGAGAAACGCAAAAACGTGACAGGCACAAAAAATGCTGCCGTCACGATTAGCTCGCCCAAACGTGGCGACAAGGTACGCCTCATTGAGATGGTCAAGAACAACGCGAAAGAGGTGTTGGAGCAGCAGCGCATCAAGTGGCTCACCGATACGCAGAAGACGCAGCTTGCCTTAGAAGAGTTACAGGAGGCTCTCAATCTCTCCTCACCGCCACAGCGAATCGAGTGCTACGACATCTCCAATACGCAGGGCACTAACTCTGTCGGCGCGATGGTCGTGTTTCAGGGAGGCCGCCCGAAAAACAGCGAATACCGCCGTTTCAAAATCAAAACCGTCGAAGGCTCCAACGACTTCGCCAGTTTGCAAGAGGTGATACGCCGCCGCTTCCGTAAAGCAGCCTCAGCACAGGCACAGACGCTCGATGAGGAGGAGACTATTGCCGTTGAAGAGATAAGCGTCAGTGACGTGGCGGGCAAGGACGAAAGCTTAGAGAGCGTGGGACACATCGAGGATACCGACGACAGCCCGAACGGAAAAGCGCAATGGCAGCACGAATGGGCCTTGCCAGACTTGGTTATTCTCGACGGTGGTAAGGGGCAACTCAGCGCGGTCATGGAGGTTATGAACGACCTGCACCTGGATATTCCAACGGTCGGCGTAGCCAAAGAGAATCACACACGAATCAGTTCTCAGGAAGAAATCTATATCCCTGGCTCACCTGAGCCAATTATTCTGCCGCGCTCGTCGCAGGGATTGTATATGGTACAACGTATTCGTGACGAAGCGCATCGTTTCGGCATCACCTATCACCGCAAGGTGCGCTCCGAGCGTACCTTCAAATCGGTACTTGACGAAATCCCTGGCATTGGCCCTAAGCGCAAACAGGCACTGCTCAAACACTTCGGCTCGGTCAGAGCCATCAGTGCCGCCAACCTCGACGACCTTGCAGCTCTCGATGGTATGACACGTGATGCCGCCGAGAAGGTCAAAGAGTACATCGGAAAACTGGAATAAACTGGCTTCAGCAGCGTGTTTGAAGAGGTAGGAAATACATTCGCGTATTACATCATCAATCTTCATTGACGCATGTGAAAAGCAGGGATGCAAGGGGCAGCCGCCCCTTGCCTGGGGTCTGAGGCTGTCGCCTTTGGCCCCCAGTTTCCTCCTCCTCTTGCCGCCTACGGCGGAGTGAAAAACCATTTGACAGCAAACCTGATTGACGCTAGTATACGTATACTTTATATAAGAGGACCTTTACAGGTACCCGACGATGTGTAAAAAACATCATCATGATGAATACACATCGAAAAACAACAAGGGGTGACTGGTATTATGCCAACCTATGAATATCTTTGTAAAACATGTGGACACCGTTTCGAGACGTGGCAAAAAATGATTGACGAGCCGTTAACCACTTGCCCCACCTGTGGTGCTGAAATCCGACGTGTGCTTTTCCCGCCAGGCGTCGTATTCAAGGGATCAGGCTTTTACAAGACCGACCACCGTGACAGTGCAAGTGCGGCAGCGAGTGCCAAGGACGAGCCAACCAAGACAGGCGAGAACGGGAAAACCGAGACCGCGAAAACAGCCAGCGATGGCAACGCAAGTAGCACAAATAAACCAGCCGAGAGCGGTAGCAACACATCGAGCGACAGCAAATCAACCGCATCAACCAGTGCTGCGTAATCTAATGATACGGGATGGGCGATCACAACAACCGACGAGACCACAACAACCAACGGGCGACCACAAGGGTCGCACCCGACGAGACCACAACAACCAACGGGCGACCACAAGGGTCGCACTACTATACACATTGTCGTATCACATGTATAGTAGGGTGCGACCCTTGTGGTCGCCCATTGGGGACGATGCATGTTCGCCCATTGGGGACGATGCATGTTCGCCCATTGCGGACGATGCATGTTCGCCCATTGGGGACGATGCATGTTCGCCCATTGCGGACGATACATGCTCGCCTGTTAGATATGATACAAAGGACACACAACTATGCAAGAAGAATCCATGCTTGCGGCAATACAGAGACAGCAGATCGAGATCGCGGTTAGCGAGCTACTCCTGACCTCGGACCACTACATGCGGGTTTCGATTGCTGAGCGTATCCGTCATCTTATCGCGCATGCAGATTCTACCCTTGATGTGACACGCTTCAGCGAGGCGGCACAAGAGGAATTGGAAGAGCTTGATATTTTGCCTGCTCGCTAACAAGACGAGCAGGGAGACCGAAAGCTTCCTTACATCTTGCCTGACCGTAGGTAGAACGAAGTTCGTTGGCAAGATGAGTAAGGAGTAGTCTCCCTGCTATGATAAAGCGGGCATTTTGCGCTTTTTTGGAGTGCCAACCTACCCAATACTCCTATTTATTACCGCTTCACGCAACCCCTTTCTTCTCAGACTGTATACTAATTACACAACCTTCAATAGAGAGGGCGTGGCATGATTAGGGAGATAGCGGGTATGCAGGTGCAACAAGTGCAAACGCAAGATGAGAACATCCAGGAGATGCAGCGTCAGATAGCTGAACTGACCGCAGAAAACCTTTTATTACGAGAGCAACTAGCGAGCAAAGAGCAATTCACGGCGATGATTGCTCATGACCTTCTAGGTCCACTCACCCCTATTATTAACTACACGAAGATGATAGTGCGTCAGCAAGGGAAAAAATCTGACGCCTCATTGCGTCGTAATGCCAATATTGTGATTAGCCAGGCTCAACGTATGACGCGCCTCGTAGGGGACTTACTCGATATGTCACGCCTCACAGCAGGCAAATTTACACTCATCCGCGCGGAATGTGACATTGTAGCACTTGTGGTGCAGATGGTTGAACAACTGCGTCCTGTTGCACCCCATCACACACTTGTTTCCGAGGTGCCAGAGGGAAAGCTTATCAGCCTCTGTGATAGTGAACGACTGCAACAGGCACTTGGCAACCTGCTCGACAACGCCATCAAATACTCCGATGAATACACTATTATTACTACCCACGTCTGGACAACACTGGGTATGGTACATGTAAGCGTCCATAATATCGGGCGAGAGGTTCCGGCAGATGAATTTGACCAAATTTTTCAGCCATTTGTGAGAGCGCAAACTGCTCATGCATGTAAAGGCTCTGGCCTCGGCCTCTATATCACCAAATCAATCATTACGGCACATGGCGGCGAGCTACGATTGGAACCATATACCACCGTTGTCGATGCGAATGGGGAGAATACATCTCCCGGCACAACCTTTAGCTTTACGCTGCCACTCAATCAATAAATATTGTGCCGGATTTCCTAGCTTCTGTAAAATAATATAATGTGATTGTGGACAGAACATATTCTGTCCACAATCACATTATATTATTTTACCTATTTATACAACGACAAAAAAGGAAACATGCTGATGCTGCTCTGGATGTTTAATAACCTTTTCTATGCCACGTTCATAATAGGCTTCCTATTCGCGCTGGGTGGCACTACTGTATATCAAGGAGTACAACAGGTACGTCAGAATAATGCCGCAGGACGACCTACGTCATCATCTCGTCGGATTGCTTTAGTTATTACAAGCTGTGTTTTTCTTGTGCTTGGCGTTGTAGGTTTTGTGCTGGCTCTCTATGCAGACTATGTTGCTCAGGGAACTATTATCAATCATTGGGCATCGGCCTTTATCATAGGTGTTGTACTGGTCGCCTTGCTCTATGGCACATTGCCGAGCGTGGCTCGATGGCTCAGCCAACGTATGCGAAACGAGAAGTAATTATATGCACATGTGATATCATTTGTTATACTCTTTCTTATCATCGAATAGATTTTGTTGTCAAGGGAATATCGTTATGGGTAGCAATCTTGTTTTACATGTGAACGTGCCAACGCCACTGGGTCATTTAGAGGCCATTCTCAAACCAGAGGAGGAAGGGTCGCAACCACGTTATGCAGGTCTTGTCTGTCATCCACATCCGATTGGCGGCGGCACCATGCATAACAAGGTCGTCTTCAAAACGGCTCAGGCATTACAGAGCCTGAACGTTCCCGCACTACGTTTCAACTATCGCGGTGTAGGACATAGTACAGGTACATATGACGAGGGGCGTGGCGAGATGGACGATGTGCGCTACGCATTGGAATTTTTGAGTCGTCGCTACCCAGGGATACCTGTAATTCTTGCAGGCTTCTCCTTTGGCTCATATGTTGGCCTGCGTGTCGCTGCCATTGATGACCGTGTTCAAGCCATGATTGGACTAGGGACACCTGCGAAATGGTTTGGCGATAATACGTTGCAGGGATGCCACAAGCCCAAGCTCTTCATACATGGTACAGAGGATGAATTGGCCTCCTACCAGCTAGCACGTTCCTGGTTCGAGCAGGTGCCCGCTCCTAAAAGCATGATTGCTATCGAGGGAGCAGACCATTTCTTTCAAGGACGCCTCGACGAGGTGCAAGCCATCATTGCGGATTTCGTACAGAAGTTGCACTTGTAAACATACTGTACTTTACAATCCGAATGCAATATGGCTATTTATAAGTGTATCAGAGCTATCATACAATAGCACGCGCACTGGCGGAAAGACATCCTCTCTATCAGTCACGAACAAGACACGCCCATCGTCTACGGTATCCTCAAAGATGAAACCATCGATGGACACAAGACCGGCACGCACAATAGCTGCGCCATTGCCGTGAATGTAGCCACCCGCGTAGAAGCCGCCTTCAGCCAGACCGCCCGCGAGATTTGCATGTGGCAGGAGGTCATTATTCTGGCGACTGATAGAACCACCGCCTTTGAAGTACCAGTGACGTTGTTCCTCTTGCACAGCGAAACAGGCAAACTCCCACGATTGCCCGTTCGTATCTTCAAAGCTAATCAAGGTAGCGTAGTGCAGTGGAACGGTACGCTCTTTCAAGAAGCGTATTGTCTCGACAACCGCACTCAGGCCACCGCTTGTATGAAACTCTCCTTTACGCGGCCCAGCATCACTCGCTATCTCGATAGGGCTATCGACGTTGCTGATAGGAGTGCTTACAAAGTCGATAATGGTTTGTCTAGGATCGTGTGCCATGTGCTGGCTTTCCTCTCTGATGCATACCTTTGTAGGGGTCTAATTCATTACACCCTGGAAGCTATATCCAATGCTGGACGTGCCGTTAATTGTCAAGGGAAATGGTGCATCGCTCACAGGGTGTAATGAATTAGACCCCTACAGCACGTATTACGCCTCATTCACCACGATTGCGTTCGGATGTTGACGCTCGTATTGTGATTTCCAGTGGATGGTGATTTTTTCCCAGTGAAGGCCAGCATCGGGCGAACGATAGAGTCCTTTGTTGCTGAGCGCATAAAAGACGCCCGTTTCGCTCTTATTGCTTGCGAGAGCGGGTACGATAGTGCCCTGTGCTTCGGGCAATCCTTCGGATATATTGTGCCAGGGTTCATCTGCTTGTTTGCGGTAGATGAACGAACGCAAGCCTGTTCGTCCGTCATGTGCCTCGGCTGGACTGGCCGCTGATGAGACAATAATAGTATCGGGATTTGCAGGGTCTACCGCAACGCTCCACAGGTAGTTATGCTGCAATCCTTCGTCTGGATGTTGCCATGTCTCACCACCATCATAGCTTTCGTTGTAGCCTCTTCCTGGCCGACCAAAGCCATCACCTGCAGCCGAATACAGACGATTCGGAGCGAGAGGATGCATGACCAACGTATGGGTGTCGTATGGGCCGTCGAGTTTGCGGTCCTCCCAATGTTCGCCACCATCGAGGCTACGTACCAGCGCACCAGCCTCTATCGCCGCAAAAACTCGTCCAGGTACCAGCGGATCCGGCGTGATCCAGCGCATATGACTCGTTTTGGGGCGAGGGGGAAAGCTCCAGGACGGAGCGGAGGGCAGTTCGGCGAGTGCTTTGAGTTCCCACCATGTGTCGCCGCCATCTTCAGAACGAAACAGCGCCGTTGGCTCGGTACCAGCGTAGACAATACCATAACCACCGGAACGGTCCGTTGCACTCACAGCAACCGCTGTAATCTTCGCGGAAGTAATACCATCGCCATTCCAGGGGCGCATAGCTGTTCCTGGATCGCCAATCGGCTCCCACGTATGTCCTGCATCATTACTGCGCCACAGGCCACGTCCAAATGTTCCGCAATAGACTCGTTCGGATCGCTGTGGGTCTGTAGCTAAGCAGGTTGTTTGCATACCGTCAAGATGCGTTTCTGTATACCACTGCCCATTCACCAGACGCGCAATGAGCAGTTCTTTCTCCATGACAAGATAGATATTCATAGTACAGTACCTCTATAGATTCTCTATTGTAACAGGTTCTACATTGTCAGCTAATTCAAAGCCAAGCACTTTTGAATAGAAGTACAATTCAGCCTCTAGGGAGCGTTTGATATTTTCGGCGCGGCGGAAGCCGTGACCTTCACCCTCGAACAGGATGTAGGCAACGGGCACTTTTTTCGCACGTAGGGCTGCAACCATGCTCTCGGCTTGATTGGGCGTGACGACCTTATCTTCTGCGCCCTGAAAGAAAATGACTGGTGCGGAAAGTTGGTCGGTGTAGTAGATGGGCGAACGCTGATGATAGAGTTCGCGCCCCTCTGGATAGGGGGCGATGAGCGAGCTATCATAGCGCGACTCGAATTTGTGCCCGTCAGCTAGCAGAGCCTCTATATCACCAATGCCGTAGTAGCTGGCACCTGCTTTGAATGTGTCACGGAAGGTGAGAGCGCACAGCGTGGTGTAGCCACCAGCACTACCACCTGTAATGGCGAGCCTATTGCCATCAACATCGCCACGTTTGACAAGATAGTTCGCACCATTGATACAATCATCGACATCAACGATACCCCATTGACCGTTGAGACGTTCGCGATACTCGCGGCCATAACCTGTGCTACCACCATAGTTCACGTCGAGTACGGCGATGCCACGACTGGTCCAGAACTGAATGTCGAGATTCAACGCACTGGTTGTCGCGCTTGTGGGACCACCATGACTCATCACCAGTAAGGGGGGTAGTTCGTCGGGAGGTGCCACAAAGTCGGGATTGCGTGGCGGATAGAAAAAGGCGAAGGCAGTTTTTTCATGTTCGGTTGGAAATTCGATTGCATGTGGCATCGAGAAGTAGGCAGAGTCAAGAGTTACAGAGCTAGAACTTCGCAGTATCTCGCTCTCCAACGTATCAAGATTGAATTGGACAACAGCCATTGGTACGTCTGGCGCGGCACCCTTGAAGACGATCCGATTGGGCGTTACCAGTAGCTCACGAATGACCGTGTAGGGAAGGTGGAACGTCTCAAGGGTGCCAGTGGTGGTATCAAGACTTGCAAGGTGTTCGCTGCCGTGTTGTCCATAGCGACAGATGATGCGCTCGGACGAGACAAAACCGTAGGTAGACATACCGAAAATCCATTGCGGCATGCCAAACTCCGCGTCTTTGGAATACAATGATTGATAGGCACCGTCCTGTAAGCGGTAGAGATTCCACCAACCGCTACGATCTGAAACAAAATGCAGGATGCCATCGGGCGACCATGCAGGTTGAAAAATGGACTCACGTAGACCACCCGCGACACGTTTACCACTTACGATCTGTCCATCAACGATATCGCCAACCCATAACTCCGTACCATCCCACGGCATATTCGGATGTCGCCATGTGAGCCATGCCAACTGCGCTCCGTCAGGGCTAAGACGGGGCGTAGAGTAGAAATCGTTGCCCGCAACAAGTTCTTCGACACGTCCACTACCATCGAGGGGAATGCTTACTAGCGTATTGATCGCTTCGTGTTCTGAGTCGGTATGGTCTTCACGGACACAGATGAGACGATTGCGACGTTGATCGAGCATATAGTCGGCATAACGCCACTTTGCTTCGGGCGTGATAGGTTCGGGAGTAGCATTGCCAGGAGCGATACGATAGACGCGCTGGTCGGCAAAGTTCGAGAAGTAGAGAGTACCATTGCTGACAACATAATCGCCGCCACCGTATTCATGCACGCTAGTACGAGCATTGAATGGTTGTGGTAGCACATCGGTCGTCGTGCCATCGGCGGTACGTCGCACGATCACGTTGCGCCCACCCTCGGATGGACGGCCTTCAGTCCAATAGGTATCGTGTCCGTCAAGAGCAGTCATGCCAAGACGAATCGAAGCCGACGTAATCAGATCAGGTGTGATCGGTGATTTCCAGGACCCATAGGGTGCTGTGTGTGGTGTGGTCATGGCTGCTCCTCTTTTTGTAGAGATGGAATTGTATAGTTGCGCGTCGCCAACGGCAACGCGCAACTATACAATTCCATCTCTACCTAATCATCATGTGTGCCGCTTGTTGTGCAAGATCAATCAACCAGAATGGAAGAATTGTCCCCATAGCTATTGTACCTACGGCGGCAATGCCAATACCTGTCCAGGTCATCCAGCTCAGGCCACTCCTCGCGTCTTGCTCAATCGGGGCAACGGCAGCAGGAGTAACCTGGGGAAGGCCGACAGTTGGTGTTTTGACAGCAACTACCGTAACTGATGACGACGTTGCCAATCCACCAGTCGAGCCAGTTGTACTCCCTCGCATTGGCACAGTACGTGGCGTTGCTGGAACGGTGGTAGGAGCGGTTGTCGCTGTTGCATTTCCCAATCCCAATACCTGTGCTAAGGCACTATCGCCTTCCATAAACATGGCAGCGATGATACGCAGGTAGTAGTACATGCCGAGAATGCTGGCTAGCACACCAATAATGAGCAATTCGGGATGGCCGCTATTGATCGCAGCTAGGAAGATATAGTATTTGCCCGCGAAACCTGCCATTGGTGGGAAACCAGCTAAACCGAGCAGGAAGAACGCAAGCGCACCCGCCATGATGGGACGACGATACCAGAGACCACGCAAGTCCTGTATATCGTTGCCAGAATTGTCTGCCCGCTCCAGCAAAGAGGCGATACCGAACGCGCCCATATTCAGGAAGGTGTAGCAGAGCAGGTAAAAGAGAATGGCTGAAAGAGCAGTGGCGCGAGCGTTAGTGGTTGCTGCGACTGTCGCCACAATGCCAATCATAAGATAGCCAGCGTGCGCGATACTGGAGTATGCCAGCAGGCGTTTGAGATTGCTCTGCACAAGGGCTAGCACGTTACCACCAATGATAGTAAGAATGGTGATGGTCTCAATAATGGGTAGCCAATCGCTATGCACGTTGAAGAGTACCACGCCAAAGACACGCGCGAAGGCGATGATGGCAGCGGCCTTCGTGCCAACCGACATAAAGGCGGTCACAGGTGCAGGTGCGCCTTCGTAGACATCGGGCGTCCATGCCTGGAAGGGGATGGCTGATATTTTGAAGGCAAAGCCAACCGCGAGCAAACCCATACCGATAAGTAGCATAGAGGGCGTAGGAAGCAATGAAATCGAGTTTACATTATATGGTACGCTATGTGATACGCTACTGACAAAATTGTTACTGGCTAGAAACCGTTGAATGTCAAAGAACGATGTTTTACCTGTCGCACCGTAGATAAGCGCGATACCGTAGAGCAAGAAGGCCGAGGCGAATGAGCTAAGCAAGAAGTATTTCATGCCCGACTCTTGCGAACTCTTGCGACGTGCTACGAAGCCACACAAGATATAGAGAGCCAGCGAGAGCATCTCGATACCGATAAAGACGGTCAAGAAGCTGGTCGCCGCCGTAAGCAGCAGCATCCCAAGAGTCGCAAGCATCAACAGGGCGTAGTATTCGCCTTGATGGACAAGATTGAGCCGCTTGAGATACGCGGGCGAGAACAACACACTGAGCAGACTCGCGCTTAGAATGACGAGGTAGCCGTAGAGCGAACCCCAATCGGCACTAACCATGTGATTGAACGCCTGCTGCTGATCGCCCACAATAAAAAGTGTGAGAGTCGCGGCAAAGGCTCCCAGGAGACCAACGATGCTCACAATGGGTAGAACTGTAAAATTGGACGAGCCGCTATGCTTATCTTTTGGACCGCTCCCCGTTTGTGGTAGAAACAGGTCCACGATCATGAGGATAAGCGTGATAACCGCCAGGACCAGTTCAGGGGCGATGCGTCCCCAATCTGCGGCGGTGACTGTATAGGTAAACGTCATGATGAAACCTCTATCTCACAAACGCACTGCCGAGATTTTGCAGCGTACTAATTACCGATTGCTCCAGTATGACAGTCAAAGGCAAGGGTTGTAATCCAAGGTAAAAGATTAAGAGTAATAGCGGTGATAGCGACAGAAATTCACGTAGCCCGATATCGCCGAAGACGCTCTTGCGCTTTACCGTCATGGCTTCGGTATTACGTGTCCCCTCCATCACACCCTGGAAAAAGCGAATGAGGTACCACGCGGCAGGAACAACGACGGCGGTACCAAGCGTACCAAAGACAACGCTACTACGGAAAGTACCCAGGAACGCGAGAAACTCACCTGCGAAACTGTTCAGGCCAGGAAGACCAAGCGACGACAGTATCGCGATAAACATCACCGTTGCCAGTACAGGCACACGAGTCGCCAGACCTCCAAAGTCGCTGATACGGCGTGTTCCCACACGTTGCTCGATAAAGCCCACAATCAAGAAGAGGGCTGCGGTGGTGATGCCATGATTGACCATTTGCAGCACGGACCCCTCAGCACCCTGTACGTTGAAGGCGAACATGCCCAGCATGACCACGCCAAGGTGGCTGATACTGGAATAGCCGAGGAGTCGCTTCATGTCAGTTTGCGTCAAGGCTAGCACCGCACAATAAAGAATACCGATCACCGCTAAGATATTGAAGAGTGGTGCCAGTGTTTGCGCCGCCTGTGGGAAAAGCGGAATGCAGAAGCGCAGGAAACCATAGGCTCCAGTCTTCGACATAGCACCCGCAAGCATCGCTGTTACAGGTGCAGGTGCCTCGCTATAGGTATCGGGTAGCCAGCTATGGAACGGCACAAAGGGAACTTTGACCGCAAAGGCTGCTGCGAACGCAAGGAGCAGCCACATTTGTACACCGCTATCGAGCTTTGTACTCAACAGCGATGATAGCTCAAGTGTGTAGCCACCACCTGCCGCTAACTGGTGATAGTAGCCAATGGCGATGACACCAGCAAGCATAATCAAGCTACCAACAGAGGTAAAGAGAACGAACTTGAACGCTGCATAGATACGGCGTGGTCCGCCCCAACTACCCACCAGGAAGTACGCCGGAATAAGCATGAGTTCCCAGAATATATAGAACAGGAACAGGTTAGTTGACATGAAGACGCCAATAATGCCGCACTCAAGGAGCAGCATAAAGGCCATGTAGTTCTTGACTTTTTGCTCGATGTTGAACGAAGCAAGGATACAGACAGTTGTTAATAGAGCGGTCAAGACAACCAGGAGAACGCTGATACCATCGACGCCAAGGCTATAGTTGATGCCGAGCGACGTAATCCATGGTACACTTTCTTTAAACAAGAATGTCCCATCAAATGCCGCGCTTACGTTGGATTGCGAATAGCCCAGCAGCAATATCAAAGCAAGCAACAGGTCCGCCCCTGCGATACCCAGCGCAGTCCAGCGGATCGCACTGAGCTGATTTTTAGGCAGGAAGAGTAGCGCGATGCCACCTACAAGTGGGAGAAAGGTGATTGTTGTTAGTAATGGAAACATGACTGCTACCCCTTCACCGCAAAGTAAATCACTATTATCACAGCACCGAGCAAGATTGCCAGGGCATAGTTACGCACGTAGCCCGTTTGCAAGCGGCGCAGGCCAGCACTTGTGCCTCGAAACAGAAACGCGAAACCACGCGCTCCACCGTCCAGAGCATCGCCTTCAAGGAAGCGTGTTGCGGCCCGTGCGAAGGCCAGGATAGGATTGATAAGGAGCAGTGTCAAGCCTTCATCGACATAATATTTGTTCAACACAAGCTGGTACAACGGATTCTTGTTTTCCTTATAAGCAAAGCCACGCCGATAGAGCGAATAGGCCGCGAAGATACCAATAATGCCAAGTGCAAGACTCAAAGCCGTCGAGGTCCATTCGAGACCGAGGGGTACTTCGCGTGCAGGGGCAACGTTGTGAAGAAAGCCAGCGAGTGGGTGCCAATTTGAGGCACCAAAGATAGCTAGCGAGCCGACAAAACCGCCGATAGTAGAGAGTACTGCGAGAATTGCCAGTGGCACCCACATAATCGGTCCAACTTCGTGAATGTCGCCGTAGCGCACGTTGCCCGCGTGATGGCCGCCCGTCTCGTCTTCCTCTTCATCCTGCTGGGCTGTCTGTGTACCGCCGCGATAGGTGCCAAAGAAGATACCAAAAAAGAGGCGAAACATGTAGAAGGCGGTGAGGGCAGCAGTGAGCAGACCAACAATCCATAACACGTAGTACCACACGTTGCCCGTTGCTGTCGCCTGAGCGAGCATCGAGCCAAGTATCTCGTCCTTACTCCAAAAGCCTGAGAAGGGGAAGATACCGCTAATGGCAAGTGCAGCAATCAAGAAAGTCCAGAAGGTGATGGGTAGTTTGTTGCGTAGGCCACCCATCTTCCGCATGTCTTGCTCACCACCTAGCGCATGAATAACGGCACCTGCACCTAGAAAGAGCAGGGCTTTGAAGTAGGCGTGTGTTGTCAGATGGAAGATGCCCGCACTATAGTTATGCGCTCCTTCGCCCAGGAACATGTAGCCAAGCTGACTGATGGTCGAGTAGGCCAGGACACGTTTGATATCCAGTTGGAAGAGGGCGATAGTCGCGGCAAATAGGGCGGTTGCACCACCAATGGCGGCAACGGTATTGAGCGCGACGGGTGATGCAGTGAACAAGGGATTGGCACGAGCTACGAGATAGACGCCAGCCGTGACCATTGTCGCGGCGTGAATCAGTGCGCTCACAGGTGTCGGACCCTCCATCGCGTCGGGAAGCCACATGTAGAGCGGCAACTGCGCCGATTTCGCGACACATGCGACGAAGAGTAGCAGACAGATAGCGGTGATGGCTCCCCCTGAAGCACTATGTACGTTGCTCAAGACATCCTGATAGTTGAGGCTACCAAAGTTCACGAAGATGAGAAAGATTGCGATCATCAAGCCAAAGTCGCCGATAATGTTGATAACAAGTGCTTTTTGGGCCGCAGCGATAGCCTTGCGACGTTGATACCAGAAACCGATAAGCAGGAATGACGCCAGCCCGACCAATCCCCAGCCAATGAGTAGAAAGAGGAAATTGTCAGCAAGGATGAGCAGGGTCATTGCGAAAATAAAAAAGTTCAGGTAAGCAAAGAAACGCCAGAAACTGGGGTCGTCTTCCATATACCCTGCTGAATAGATGTGAATGAGCAGGCCAACCCCTGTAACTATCATCAAAAGAGTCGCGGAAAGTGGGTCATAGAGTAGACCAAAGTTTATTTGTAATCCGTGAGAGCCAGAACCGGAAATGACCCATGTATACACGGTCTGATCGACAGTGCGTGCCGCGTCTGGTGTGCCAAGCATCGAGAGGAAGCTAATGGCGGCACAGACGAAGGCCAGGCCACACGCTCCCCATGCGATAGCAAGGATGGTTGTACGTGACATTGTTCTACCGAGCAGTCCCAAGAGTATGAAACCCAGGAGCGGTAGCAGTAGTGCCACTAGACTAAGATTTGTCATAAGATTAGCCTCGCAATACGTTCATTTCGTCAACATCAATATTGCGGCGCGTGCGGAAGATGGAGACGATGATGGCTAGGCCGACGACCACCTCTGCAGCGGCAACGGTTAGCACGAGAAAAACAAACATTTGTCCATCAGCCGAGTCGAGAAAGCGTGAGAAGGCCACAAATGAGAGATTGACGGCGTTAAGCATGAGTTCAATAGACATAAATATTACCAGTGGGCTGCGTCGGACGAGTACGCCGATGACGCCAATGGTGAATAAGATGGCACTAACTATGAGATATGCTGATAATGGCATTGTATATTTCTCCTATTATAACCAACGATTAATGATTTCACCAACGGGCGACCACAAGGGTCGCCCCTACTATATTGACGCGATGTCGCGTCGAGTAAGAGGGAGTATAGTAGGGGCGACCCTTGTGGTCGCCCGTCGTCTCTAGGTACGACGGCCAACGTATCTCTCCCTAGGCACGGCGGCCAAAGACCATTGCGCCGAGAATGGCGACGACAATTAGGAGGCTTGTGACCTCGAATGGGAAGGCGAAGCCGTGAAAGAGTGCCTGTCCGAACGCTTCGATGTTGCCGCTACCAGGGGCACTAATCGCTGCACTTAGTCTATCGGCTGGTGCAGCTTTCGTGGCGTCGGTAACAGTGGTGCCTGTGAATAACAGGTAGCTCAGTGTACCGACAAGCGATAGGCCGAGAATGCCGCCTATAACGCGTTGCCAGGGAATGCGATCACGCGTCTCTGTGTCTTCGCCGTCGGGTGCAAGCATGGTGACGACAAATAGGAACAGCACCATGATGGCACCTGCATAAATCAGGATTTGCACAATGGCAATAAACAATGCTCCAAGTTGTAGATAGAAGAGTGCAAGAAAGATGAGCGTCAAAATAAGGCTCAGGGCACTATGCACCGCGTTTTTGAAAATGATTACACCAAGCGCAGAGGCGATGGTGGCAACGGCTAGCACATAGAAGGCTATGATTGTGGCGATATCCATTACAGTTTTCTCCTGTCCTCGTCTTGCTCTTCGTCGGTCAGCAAGACGGGACGCTCCATAGGCGTGTTGCCCAAACCGATGGCGGCAGCACTTGTCGCGGAGCCATCGAAGATGTTACTATCCTGTGGCACGGGTTGCGCGGCATCCTGTGGTGCTGGTTCCGCCCATACGTCGTTCGAGCCGATGGTGTGCTGTCCCTTTGCCTCAAGCAGTTGTTCTTTGTGAAAGACGAGATTTTCGGGATAGTACGCGGCAAGTTTGTAGTCATGTTCCAACGTGATTGCTCCAGTGGGACATGCCGCCTGACAATAGCCACAGAAGATGCAGCGCAACAGGTTCACGTCGAACGTCTTTGCATAGCGTTCGCCGGGGGAGACGCGGTTCTCCTCGGTATTCTCCTCCGCCTCGATGTAGATGGCGTCAGCGGGGCAGGCACCAGCGCAGAGGTAGCAGCCGACACAGCGTTCAAGGTCGTTCTCATAGCGATGCAGGACGTGGCGACCTCGGAAACGTGGCGGTAGCTGTCGCTCCTCTTCTGGATAGGAAATGGTGGTTGGCTTCTTGCCCATATTTTTGATGGTGGTCGCCATACCTTTAATGATATCGAAAGACATATGTACTCCTTTATGTTAATTATATTGTACATGTTGTATGACGACCTTTGGTCGTCATACAACATGTACAATATAATTATTATGCTTTGGCTACCTCGGTTTGTTCTGTCTCTGTTGGCTCCGCTTCTACGACAGGTTGGCTGATGCGCTCGAATTTGGCGAGGCGTACCGATGTGGGTAGCGTGGCATTCGTTACACCTTTACCATCGTGTTTGTCGAGAGTGGTGCCTGTGAAGCGTGTGCCTTCGACGATGCTTTGGCGACGAATGTAGAAGAGTAGACCAACGACGATGGCGAGGCCAATGATGCCGTTGATCCACCAGGGCAGACCGAACGCAACCACGATGGCTGTGATGACGACGTTCAAGACGGCTAGTGGCAGGAGTGTCTGCCAGCCGAGCGACATGAGACGGTCATAGCGGATACGTGGTAGCGTTGCACGGAGCCAGATGAAAAAGAATAGAAAGAATGCTATCTTTATCAGGAAGATGATAATTGAGACACCTGGAATACGTTCTAAGCCGAAGCCAAAGAAACTCCAGCCACCGAGAAAGAGCGTCGAGGCCACCGCGCTTACGGTTATCATGTTGATGTACTCAGCCATCTGGTAGAGGCTCCAGCGTAGGCCACTGTACTCGGTGAGATAGCCAGCCGTTAGCTCTTGCTCTGCCTCTGGTAGGTCGAAGGGGGCGCGATTGACTTCGGCGATACCTGCGATGACGTAGAGAACGAAGCCGAGTGGTTGCGCGGCGATGAACCAGATGCCTTGATTGAGTTGGGCATGGACGATGCCAACCATACTCAAGGTGCCAGCCCACATAAGCGTACCACTGAGTGCGAGGCCGAGGCTTGTTTCGTAGGAGACCATCTGAGCCGCGCTACGTAGTGAGCCGAGCAGAGAGTAGCGGTTGCCAGAAGCCCAGCCGCCGAGGACGATACCGTAGACTGCGAGTGATGAGATGGAGAGAATCCAGAGAATGCCAATATTGACATCGCCGATAATGGGATCCCATACGCTTGACTTGCCATTGACCCAGTTGTTGCCAATTGGCACGACAGCGAAGGCCGAGAGTGCAACGACAACAGAGATGATTGGTGCTATCAGATAGACAGCTTTTTTAGCCTGTGTCGGTACGATCTGTTCCTTGAAGGCCATTTTGATGGCGTCGGCAACGGGTTGGAAGACACCGAGTGGACCAGCGCGGTTAGGACCGATGCGACCCTGTATCTTGGCGACAACCACGCGCTCGATAAGCGTCATATACGCAAAAGCGGTTAATAGAGCAAAAATGACTATAGCACTTTTGATAACGGTGGCGACGATAGCGTTGTTGAGAAAATCAAGCACGAGCCACCTCCTGTTCTTGTGTGATGCGTACTCCCTGCTGACCGAGGTCTTCCCATTCGAGACCTGCATAGAAGGGATTGTTTTCAGCTATTTCGTGTAGAATATCGGCAGGGTTTTCGTAGTCCCAGTTGGTGCCGAGGTGTTGTGCAAGCTCAACCAGTATTTCCCAATCGGCCTTCGCACCCGATAGTGGGCGCAGACTACGACGAATGGCCTGTACGTGATGGTCAAGATTAGTCATGCTGCCATCTTTTTCCGCAAAGGTCACAGCGGGGAATACCACATCGGCCTGTTGCGCGGTCTCGGTGAGCAGAATATCCTGAACAACGATAAATTCTAGTGATGAAGGCAGTTCTGGTGTCGGCAGATGTCGTGCAGGGTTGGCTCCCATGACGAAGAGGGCCTTGATTTGTGGGCTGCTCAACATCTCGGTGTAGGATTTGCCAATCTCTGTTGCGGGTTGGTAGCCTGGAAGAGCATTGGGTAAGAGACCCATGTCACGCGCACCAAACGAGTTGGCATCCTCGAAGAGTGGACCGACGCCAGCACCAGGATGCCCGATGTTATCAGTGACGACTGCGAGTGCTTGCAGGTCCGCTGCGAGGTCCTGGCAGTTGGGGTCGAGTGTCGCCATTTCATCATAGAGGATGATAGCACCCTTCGCCTCTGCTATTTCGTGGGCTAACATGGCAATTTGAGTTGTGACCTCTTGACCCAACGATGTCGAGTATGTTGTCGCATTCTCACGCTGCACTCTTGCACGTACCTCTTCGTTGGCGGCTCGCATAGTCTCGCCATTGACAACATTGTTGAGCAGCAGCTCCGCAGCCGCACCCGCGCCGTATTGTGGAATGGTGATTTTCTGAACGGCAAACCTGTCAAGCTCGGTTACATCTGAGTTGACGATAAAGATTTTCGCACCTGCTCGCATCGCCTTTTTGATACGCAGGTTAAGCACGGGTTGGCGTTTGTAGGGGTCGGAGGCGATCAGTACGATGTGTGACGCCTGCTCGATCTCGGCGATGCTATTGGTCATCTGCCAGGGCTTGCCTGTGAGGGGGTCACGTAGCGTCGGGAAGTTGCCGTGATGGTGGTCTACATTAGGTGTACTCAGTACAGTGCGTAACAGCTTTTGGAAAAGATATGCCTCTTCGTTGGTGATGCGCGTCGAGCCGATACCGCCGATGGATTGCGCTCCATGTTTGGCTGTAATATCTTTGAGTCGCTTTGCGGTATAGAAAAACGCCTCGTCCCATGTGGTGGGAACAAGTGTACCGCTACGTCGAATCATCGGAGTGCGTAGACGTTGTGGGCTATTGACGAACTCGAAGCCCCAGCGTCCACGATCACACAGCCAGCCATCGTCGATCTCGTCATTGGTGCGCGACATGAGGCGCATGACTTTATCGACACGCACATCGACACGAGCATTACAGCCAACACTACAGTTGTTGCAGACGCTGGATGTACGTTTAAGTTCCCACGGACGCGATTTGAAGCGATAGGTGGCGGCGGTCAAGGCACCGACAGGGCATATCTCGACGGTGTTACCAGAGAACACGGAGTCGAAGGCGTGGTCGGGTGCTGTGCCAACCTCCATTTTGTAGCCACGCGAGATCATTACAAGGCCATTGTCCATCGAGATTTCGGAACTAAAGCGTGTGCAACGCTGACACAGGATACAGCGTTCACGGTCAAGCAAGACGTTCTCGCTGACCGGAACGGCTTTGACATAGTGGCGTTTATACTGGTCGAAGCGCGTTCTACCGGGGCCGTGCCGTAGCGTGAAGTCTTGCAGGTCGCACTCGCCACCCTTGTCGCAAACGGGACAGTCGAGCGGATGATTGATGAGCAAGAATTCGAGCGTGCCACGACGTGCCTTGAGAACCTTTTCGGTCTTGGTGTGTACGACCATGCCTTCACTGACAGGTGTGGTACACGCAGTCTGTGGCGGCTTAGGCAGCTTCTCGATTTCGACAAAGCACATGCGACATGCGCCCAGTGGGGGCATCTTGGGATGATAGCAATAGATAGGGACTTCTATTCCGGCTTGTTTTGCCGCTGCCCACACCAGCGTTCCAGGGGGAACTTCGACGGGGGTGCCGTCGATGGTGAGGTGTATCAGTTCGTCTTTTTTTTCTTCTGGCATATAATTTCTTCTTAAATTATTAGTGCTATACAACCACTTGCCCCTACGGGGGCAAAATAAGAGAAAAATGTGGGGGCACCCCACATCCCGTGTCAGGGGCTGCCGCCCCTAACAACCCTGCTTTACGTATTATACTGCCCCGGCGTGTAGGGTAGCATCTTCGACCGATTCGATATCGTGATAGGTGTCCATACCAACCATGCAGTGTCCGTGCGTGACGTGATATTCAAATTCTTCGCGGAACAGTTTGATGCCACTGGTGATTGAACTGGTGGCGGCATCGCCTAATGGACAGAACGATTTGCCACTAACGTTGTCGCAAATGTCGGCCAGTAATTCGATGTCGCTCTCTCTGCCGTTGCCATGCTCAAGGCGTTCCAGGATTTCGGTGAGCCAGTAGGTTCCTTCGCGACAAGGAGTGCATTTGCCACAGGACTCGTCGCGGTAGAATTCAGTCATACGCAGAATGGCACCGACGATGCAGGTATCCTCGTTGATGGCGATGACACCACCAGAGCCAAGCATAGAGCCAACGGCGGCGATTGACTCGAAGTCGAGCGGCGTATCTACTTTGTCGGCACCCAGGATAAAGGTTGACGAGCCGCCCGGAATGATGGCTTTGAGTTTTTTGTTGCCAAGCATGCCACCACCGTACTGCTCGTCATAGATAAGTGTGCTGATGGGTGTGCCGAGCGGCAGTTCGTAATTTCCTGGCTTTTTGACGTGTCCGCTGAGACAGAAGACGCGTGTGCCTTTGCTCTTTTTGGTGCCGAAAGATGCATACCATTGGGCACCACCTTTGACAATGGCGGGAACTGTACTTAATGTTTCGCAGTTGTTGATGACGGTAGGACCACCATAGAGACCAACGACGGCTGGAAATGGTGGCTTGAGGCGTGGATAGCCACGTCGCCCTTCCAGCGATTCCATCAGGGCACTCTCTTCACCACAGATGTACGCACCTGCGCCACGATGCACGATCACGTCGAGGTTGTAGTCGCTACCGAGGATGTTTTTGCCGATAAGTCCGGCGGCGTATGCCTCTTCTACGGCACGCTCAACCTGTCGTCCAGCATGCGCGAGTTCGCCACGTACATAAATAAAGGCGGTGGTGACGCGACAGGCAAAACTGGTGAGAATGACGCCCTCGACAAGCTGATGAGGATTTTTCTCCATCAACATACGGTCTTTGAAGGTGCCGGGTTCGCTTTCGTCGGAGTTGCAGCAGAGAAAGCGTGGCATGTCATTCTTGGCGAGAAAGCCCCATTTCATACCCGTAGGGAAACCTGCGCCACCGCGTCCACGTAGTCCTGAGTCTTTAATCAATGCCACAATATCATCGGGCTGATACGTGTTCAGCGCGAGTGCTAGTGCCTCATAGCCACCGTATTGACGATAGACATCAATTGTATCGAGACCAGGAATATCAATATTTTTTGTTACAATCAATTCTGGCATAGAGATGATTCCTTTTATTACAGGGTTACCATTAAATAGATATAGGTAAATGAATACCAACGGGCGACCACAAGGGTCGCCCCTACTATACTCCTTTAGTATGCGGCACTGTTGTATATGGTAGGGGCGACCCTTGTGGTCGCCCGTCCACTGTTGTATATGGTAGGGGCGACCCTTGTGGTCGCCCGTCCACTTCCTCGATTGTGTCCATGTATCCGTTCGTATTTACATTCTTTTTTAACTCATTTAAGAGCGCGTCAGCCTTTTCCAGCGTCACATTTTCGACAAATTCGCCATTGACCTGTAGGACAGGGGCGGTGCCGCAGGAGGCCAGGCATTCGGCGGTCATCAAGGTGAAATTGCCGTCGGGCGTGGTCTCGCCGCGTTTGATGCCGAGACGTTTTTCGAGATGCTCGACAAGGACATCACAGTTACGCAGATAGCACGAAATGCTGGTGCAGACATGAATAATTTTCTTACCCTGTGGATGCTGATAATACATTGTATAAAAGGTTGCTACACTCTCTACCGCGTCAACCGTCATGCCGACGGCCTCCGCGACAGCTTGTAGACCTGCGGCGGTGATATAGCCCTCTTCCTGTTGCGCGAGATGGAGCGCGGGCATGACCGCCGAACGTGCCTCTGGATAACGCGAGGCGAGCGTTCGCATACGTTGTTTTGTCTGTTCTGAAATCATCTATCAACCTCACCAAGCACGATATCTATGCTACCAATCGACGCCACAACATCGGAAAGGAAGCCACCTTCGACCATCAGGGGTAGCACTTGCAGGTTCGCGAAGGAGCCACCACGTACATGCATACGATAGGGTTTCGCGGTGCCATCACTCACAATATAGTAGGCAAGTTCGCCTTTGGGCGACTCAGTGCGTACAAACACTTCACCTTGTGGCGGACGATAGCCCTCAGTATAGAGTTTGAAGTGGTGAATCAGGGCCTCCATGCTGCCCGTGATTTGCCATTTAGGTGGCGGCGCAAACTTTGGATTGTTGATACGGAACGAGCCTGTCGGCATGCCAGCTAAGGCTTGATTGACGATATTGAGGCTTTGCTCCATCTCTAGCATACGTACCAGATAGCGGTCGTATACGTCACCGTTGGAGCCAACAGGAATATCAAACTCAAAGTTTTCGTAGCCACTATATGGGAAGACTTTTCTCAGGTCCCACACCACACCGCTACCGCGTAGTACCGGACCAGTGGCACCGTAGGCAATGGCATCCTCGGCACTGAGAGGACCGACGCCCTTTGTGCGCTCAAGCCAGAGTTGATTGTTGGTGAGCAGATCGTGATACTCCTGCAAACGAGCAGGGAATACATCGGTGAAGGCGCGAACTAACTTGTCGAAACCAACGGGCACGTCTGCCTGTAAACCGCCGGGGCAGATGTAGCTGGTCATCATACGAACGCCGGAAATGTACTCGAAGATATCGAGAATCATTTCGCGCTCACGGAAACAGTACAGAAAGACGCTTTGTGCGCCGAGGTCGAGGGCGTGTGTGCCTAACCAGACAAGGTGACTGGCGATGCGTTGCAGCTCTGCGAGCAGGACACGCATATAGTTTATCCTGTCGCTAATCTCGTCTTCGACGCCAAGCAAGCGTTCGACGGTGAGTGAGTAGCCAAGATTGTTGCAGAGCGGAGCAAGGTAGTCCATGCGGTCCGTCAACACAAGAGCTTGATGGTAGGTCTTGGCCTCGGCTGTCTTTTCGATACCTGTATGGAGAAAGCCGATATCGGGGATGGCCTTGAGAACGGTTTCGCCGTCGATAGTTAGCAGTAAGCGCAACACACCATGTGTGCTGGGATGCTGCGGTCCCATGTTGATGGTCATGGTATCGACGCGCTGTCCATCCTCAAGTGTCTGGCTATCCTCTATCGAATAGTAATTTTCTATCTTTGTTTCTTGCATATTGTTCTATCCAGATAATGTTGGCATTCTATCTTAACCAACGGGCGACCACAAGGGATCGCCCCTACTATACACGAAGCGTTGCAGCGTTGGTCAGGTATAGTAGGGGCGATCCCTTGTGGTCGCCCATTTATCTATCCTGCCCAATTCATTATCTCTTTTTTGTGCCTGGCTCCTGGCCTGTGTTGATGTCTGAACGGCTATCGTTGAGTTCGCGCCCATCGGGTGTACGCAGAGTTTGGCTACCTGTACCAGAGTTCGTATCGTAGGGAACCTGACCACCCCAATGCGGCTCCGGCAATTCAAAGCCGGTGAGGGGATAGTCTTTGCGTAGTGGGTGCGTTGTCCAATCATTCGGCATCAGGATACGACGCAGCTCGGGATGCCCTGTAAAGGTGAGTCCAAACAGATCGTATATCTCGCGCTCGTACCAGTTCGCGCCCGGCCAGATACCAGTTACAGTGGGAACAGCGGGATGTCTCTCGCGCCGTTGCCCAACCTGTACTTTGAGACGCACAAAACACTGATGCTGAAGAGAGAGAAGTTGATAGACGACATCGAAGCGTGGTAAGCGTTCGGGCCAGTCAACCGCCGTCACAGTTTCCAGAAAATCATATTGCAAATTCTTTTTCAAATAGCTACAAACGGTAATAAGGTGTTCCGGCTTGAGCAGAAGAGTCTGTTCGCCACGAAATTCTGTTACGGCGATAACTGCCTGTGAGAACTTTGCCTGTATCGTCTCAACCGTCGATACTGCTGTCGTGACCATAAAAATTGCATTTCCTTAAATATCTTTTGTTGTGTGGATTGTGTTTGGATAGGAGAGCAAAAAACGCGTTTTTTGCTCTCCTATCCAAACACAATCTCCATAATCTTATAATTCTTCTCCGATAGGGCCGACAAGTTTCATCCCGGCATCCTTGAGTGGATCGGGTGGATTGGGAATGCCCTCGCGTATCTTGCGCTGTAGCTCGTTGAAGCCGAAGAGCAGCATATCCGGTGTTGGTGGGCAACCGGGGATAAATACATCGACAGGAATGATTTTATCCACGCCCTGTACAATGGCATAGTTGTTGAAGACACCACCACAAGAGGCACAGGCACCCATCGCGATAACCCACTTGGGTTCGGGCATCTGGTCATAAATCTGGCGTAGCACTGGAGCCATCTTAATTGAGCAACGACCCGCGACAATCATCAGGTCGGATTGACGCGGTGAGGCGCGATAGACCTCGGCACCAAAACGCGAGATATCGAAGCGGTCGGCACTGGTCGCCATCATCTCGATAGCGCAACAGGCAAGGCCAAACAGGGCGGGCCAGAGCGAGGAGCTACGTCCCCAATCGATAAGCTTGCTGACCTGTGTTGTCAATACGCCGAAATCGCCACTTTTCATAGTTAGTTCGCGGCGCGGCGTCTGTGTGTTTGAATAGGTCTGTACCGGCTCCCAGGGATTCTTGACTAGTCCCATGAAAACGCTCCCTTCCGCCAGACATAGATATACCCGACGCCCAGAACCACGAGGAAGACGAGCAGTTCGACAAGTCCCAATACCCCTAGTTTGTGGAGCAGAATGGCGAGAGGATAAAAAGAGACAATTTCGATGTCAAAGGCAATGAAAAGCATACCTGTTAAAAGATATTTGACAGGAAAGCGGCGATGGGGAGCTTCAATCTCCTGAATGCCGCACTCATATGGAGCGAGTTTCTCCGGCGAGGGCTTTTTAGGGCCAAGGATGGAGGTAACACCCATCACCAGTAAGCCGAAGAGGACCGCCAATGTCACCATAATTAAGAGGTAGGTTATACCCATATCGGGGATTCCTTTATAGTTGTTTATCCAGGCGTATATTCGCCCTACATTTATCATAACGGGTGGAACATAGAGCGTCATACACAGGTACATAGAGTAACAGATAAAATGATTTAGCTAGTGTTCTAAGTACACTTCCTCACTATCAATCGTAGCACAGTAGGGGCGGAAGTGTCAACGTGAGGGATTGAGACTTTTGAAGGTGGGCAAACATACGTAATAGTGTTGTACGGCTTGAACCATCTTTTGTCAATGGCAAGAGCGGAATAAGAGCAACATTGTGTAGACCTAGAATGTCTTCTGGCGTCAATTGCTCCATCTCGATACTCTCGAAGTGGAACTCCAGCAACTTCTTCCTGCCAGCAAGTGTTACAACCAATGGTGACTGCGGAACAGGACCATCTTTCAATAGATAAATAACACATGATAAGACCGGAAACTTATATGCATTTCTCGTTAGTACATTATACAACAGGAGACGTTCTGCCATTGTCGCGTCGTGGTATGTCTGAAACTCAATGTGTAGTAGCACTACTTGTCCATCTATGATAACTTCGAGGAGTGCGTCAACCTCACGTTTCTGACTTTCTAACTCTTGTGATCGCTCTTTGAGGAACTCTGCGCCTAGAATAAGCCAGTGAACAAAGGCGGCTGGGTTAACATGAATAAGTCTCTTTAAGAGAGAGTCCCACGATTTATCGTTTGCCACAACATCTATGCCCTTTTATGTTTCTCAAGCACAAGTGTAGCATGAAAATGGCGTATTGTCGATATATATTTTGATCTTCAGAACACGAAATTATATTCTCATCGTTTCTTAATGAGTTTTTAACTGACGAGAGAAAAGAGGCCAAGTTGTTGTAGCTGGCTAAGTGTATCGGCACCACCCCACGTTTCGGTAAGCTTTCCATCAGCAATCTGAAATATGCGTATTCCTTCATGCTCAAATCGCTTACCAGTCGGTTGAAGTATTCCGAAAGGACTCTGCCACACGCCTTGATGGGTTCCAGAGGCTGTGAAGCGCGTCACAACCTTGGCGCCTTCCGCAATCTGATCTTCAATAACTATATGGAAATCTGGAAAGGCTGTGTGTAGGGTGGTAGTGAGTTGCTGCACATCCGCTACGTGTTCAGAAGTGATAATTTCAGCAGCAACTGCAAGCTTTGCCGCGTTCGCAATATCCTCAAAGTAGCGTCTCACAAGTGCTTTGTTCTCCTCTGCTGACATATGAAAAACTCCTAACTATTCAACCGCCAAAGACGAAGCTGACGTAATCAGCTACATCTTGCTGCTCCTCAACACCGTCGAGGATCATGTATTCGAGGACGGAGACCATTTCTGGAACGAAGCTATAGAGTTCTTGCACAACAGGTCGTTCGTTACGTGATGCTTTTGGGTCGGTGACAAAGGCATAGAGGGCGTCGGTAAGGGCTAGTTCATCGACTTCGATATGGAAGAAGCGTGACATATGGGGTAAACCTCCTGCTAAGAGCGCGTGCAATGAAGGCAATGCTTTTTGCACAAAGACCGCACTCTGCTCTGTTCTGACAAACACTTTTTGCTCCAGATGGAGACGAGTTCCACCTGCTACGGGTTCCAGCATAAATGAGATTAGCATTTCTGGCATACCGGAATGGGTAGACCATGTGTAGGCAAGTCGGCGTAACGGTTCAATCTCGACGACCTCACATTCGATGATGTCATGCCAACTGTTTTTTTGAGAATACGTTTCTTCTCTAAAGGTAAAGCGATGTCCAACACGCGGTTCAAAGTTGTTGGGCAGAAGCCATTGCGAGAGTTCGTTGCTCTCAGTCAGTGCGGCCCATACACGTTCGATGGAATGAGGATACACGACATCCTGTGTCACTCTCTTTTCGCTCATGGCATTGTGTCCAGATGTTCACCGAGTAGCTCAAGACGGTTACGCCAGAACTGCTCGTAGTGTTGCACCCAATCGCTTACCTCATGGAGCGGGTCCGCTTGCAAACTGTACAGGTGTTCGCGTCCAACCTTGCGCTCAACAACTAGACCTGCCTGCTTCAGAATGCGAAGGTGTTGTGAAATAGCTGGTCGTGACATGGTAAATGTCTGAGCCAATGTTTTCACAGGCTGCTCACCTTCTGCAACGAGGTCGAGCAATGAACGGCGCGTTGGATCAGCGATTGCATGGAACACATCTACTTGTAATATGTTGTCTTCTGCTTGCTTTTGTATCATGTCTATAGTATACGTAAGTATATACTTACCTGTCAAGAGGGAAAGATTAAAAGTTTGAAGAGCCACCACTTGACAAAGTAAATAGCTATTAGTTATATTTAATATAGCTGTCTACAATATTTTCAGTTGTGAAGTAGTGAGTGGTTATATGGTAGTTAATTTGTAACGATAACTGCCCTAAAGCGGTTATGAGAAAGTAGAGTTGAGGTATGTGGATTGATATAGTGGCCTCAATCCTGGAAGTTGTTATTGAGGGTGGAGCAGCAATTTTGTCTCACACCACCAAAGATACTAAAAAGCTTTCTTTGGCACGCAAAGCTGAATTAGATATACGACTAAAGCATCCTGAGGAACTGCAACACCTGTTACGCGAACGTCAAACAATTCAAGCGATTAAGCTGTACCGCGATGAGACGAAGGCAACATTGAAAGAGGCCAAGATTGCTGTAGAGATGATGCAAGACGAGATGCTTGTCGCTCAACACGAAGCACGTCTCTCTAAGGGAAGTCCAGCAAATTTGGAAGAGGTACAACACTTCTTACAGATGGGAAACAAGATACAAGCTATCAAGGCGTATCGTAAAAGTACAGGTGTTGGTTTGAGAGAAGCGAAAGAGGCGGTGGAAATGCTGGCAGTAAAATGGAGTTTGGGATAGTAAAGTATTTTTCAAGCGTGGTTTCTCAAAGAAGCCACGCTTGTTTTTTAGCTGGAGGTTGTTTGTATTTTCGCCAAACCAAATGGTAATGATAAGATATAGAGCAATGATAGCGAAACACTATTTCGCTTCAAACACTCCATCTTCTATAACACAATGTATGTTAAGCAGTTTGAGGAGGAAACAACGATGGCCCCACAATCCAACGATGGACAGCAACAGGAACAGTTTCGACAACTTTTGACGAAAGAGGGGCGTTTTGCTCCTAGCCCCGAAATGATGGCGATGGCCGATGTGAAGGATTATCAGGCTCTATACGATAAGGCGGAGAGCAATCTTGAGGCGTTCTGGGACGAGATAGCAAAGGAGTTCGAGTGGGTCAAGCCGTGGACGAGTGTGATGGAGGGAACGGCTCCGCACACACGCTGGTTTGTCGATGGGCAGGTGAATATCACGACGAACTGTCTTGACCGTCACGCGAATGGCAGTCGCGCCAACAAAACTGCTTTGTTGTGGGTCGGTGAGGATGGCGAGGAGCGTAGATATACCTTTCCCGAATTGTTAGCTCTGACGTGTCAAGTTGCCAACGGGTTGCGTTCGCTAGGTGTCAAGAAGGGGGATCGCGTCTGTATTTATTTGCCATTGACGCCGGAGGGCATTGTGACGATGCTGGCGTGCGCCAGAATTGGCGCGATTCATTCGGTGGTCTATGCTGGTCTCGGTAGTGGTGCGTTGCGTTCGCGTATCGAGGATGCACAGGCACGCGTGGTGGTGACTTCGGATATTGGCTATCGACGTGGCAAGGTGACGCAGTTGAAGTCTATCGTCGATGAGGCTGTGAAGGACCTGGACCTTGTAGAAAAGGTGGTGGTGTATCGCCGCGCCAATCCAGTTGTGCCACTGGACCCGACGCGTGAGATTGATTTCTATGATCTGTGTAGTACACAGGCGACAACCTGTCCTGCCGAGGTAATGGAGTCGGAGGACCCATTGTTCATGCTCTACACCTCTGGCTCGACTGGTGCGCCCAAAGGGTGTGTTTACGTACATGGTGGCTATATGGTTGGGGCGGCGTACTATATCAAGCTGGCCTTCGACATGAAGGAGGACGATATCTACCTGTGCATGTCCGATATCGGCTGGATTGTGGGACATAGCGCGATGGTGTACGGTCCGTTGGCGAGTGGCACCACAATTTTTGTGCGTGAGGGTGCGCCCGATTACCCAAACCCCGGCATTATATGGGAACTGGTCGAGAAGTACGGCATCACCAAGCTCTTTACAGCACCGACCGCGCTACGTATGTTTATGAAGTTTGGGCCGCAGTATCCAAAGGCACATGATCTCAAGAGTTTGCGCTTGATAGTGTGCGCGGGTGAGCCACTTAATCCAGAGGCATACCTGTGGGCGCGTGAGCATATCGGGGATAATGGACGCATCACCATTTGCGACAACTGGTGGCAGACGGAGACGGCGGCACCAACGGTGGCAACGCTACCGAGCATGGAGGTGCGTTTGGGACGCGCAGGTAAAGCGTTGCCGGGGTATAAGGTGAAGGTGCTGAATCGGACAGGTAAACCAGTCGGCGTCAATCAGGGCGGCTATCTCGTGATCGAGGGATCGTGGCCGCAGATGTTCCGCACAATCTGGGGCAGTGAGGAACGCTACCTCGCGTACTGGCAGACAGTGCCACCTTACTATACGGCAGGCGATGTAGCAACAACCGATGAAGATGGGTATATCGCGGTGCTGGGTCGCTTCGATGATGTGATGAATGT